>B570J29032_109958797_pt1 | contig 15052 bp, 11 predicted proteins | sample LakMenEpi16Nov12_FD_29032 | JGI IMG/M metagenome (IMG submission 29032) | reverse complement strand
TTATTGTTTATTGTTTCTGTTGTTCTTGCTCGACTGATACCACCCAAAACTTCATCTGATTGGTTTTCAATTCTATATCCACGTACATATGCAAGACCTTTACCAATCTTCAAATCATATTGAGCAGAGTTAACTGTATTTGATGATGGTGTTAATTTAAATTCATTAACAATATAATCACCATTACTCTCAAAATCTCTCTTTGCAAAGTAATCATCGATAATAGAATATACACTATTGTCTACTTGTTTAACGATAGTTCCATTATCTACTCTAACTAATTCAATAAATTGATCATCGTTTCCTGGTGTTAGTGGTAATGAAACCAGGTCTAAGCTAATTTTAAATCTGTCTGCTCCTGGTGCTTGATAGTTTGATGCACCAACTGCAGGATCTAACAACGAAGTGTCATTAACATAATCAACAATCGTTTCAGAAATAGAAAGACCTATACGATATGATGGGGTACTGCTATACTTATCTAAAACAATTGTTTGTGGTGAAACTTGAACGAAATGTCCTATCGAATATTTGCTGAACGTTCCATCTGGGTTAGGTGTTGAGGAAATATTGTATCCATTTACAATATAGAAAATACCTTGCGAAATAGATGCTGTCGATGTTTTTCCTGTACTAGTTGTGCCACCAGAAGAACCGATTGTCGTTGCAGTAAAGTTTGATCCGTCTGTGCAGAATATCTGCATCCCATCAGTAAATTGAACTCCAGAGTTATAAGAAACATATAGTGTTGCTGGATCTGCTTGAGAAGCTTCTGTTGTTGCAATTACTTTCCCTCTTACTACACCAGTAGAATCTTGAATATCTTTGTTGAGAAAATTTTCTGCAACAACTTCATCACCAATAGGAGTTGTAGGATTTAACTTCAAATAGAAGTTGTTTAAATTCGTTGTTACTTTACCACCAGAAACAGGAGAATTTTGTGAGAAAATATGGTCGGCAAAGTTACTGATTTGATTTTGTAGAATAGTTTGAGCCTGAGTTAGTTCTCTTGCTTGAACTGCAAATCCTGGCTTGAATAATATTCTATGAAAATTCTTTGTCGGGTCAAAATCGTCAAAATACGGATCAACGTTAAAATTTAGAGCCATTTTTTTCCTTTAATATCCTAATACAAACCTTAATTGTTCTATTCCGTCAGCACTTCTTTGTATTGAGCTTCTGTTTTCTACAAAGATGATGTGACCAGAGAATATGTCGTAATCAGGAGTACTTATTGTAGTTGTAGTTCTTGCTGTTCCAGATGAATCACCAAAGAGAGTGCTGTTAATCACAGGAGTTCCTGTAGTATTTAGTAGTCTAATTACACCTGTTTCATCATCAAAACTCAAAACAGTTGCTTTAAAAAATGCAGTTGCTAAACTTGTTCCTTGGTATACTATTTCATCACTGAGATATGTTCCAGTTCCGCTCACTAAACTCAAATCGGTAGTGGTTTTATAAATTTCTGAGTTGGCAAGAGTAGGATAGTTTGCACGGGAAACCGGATTGACAACAATTCCTACTTGACGAAAATCGATATCAGTAGGTACTTTTCCACCTTCATCACCATTAAATTCTGCTGTAAACATTACATGTGAGCATCCTAATTCACCAATAGGATCAGTACCATGTCCCGAAATAGGTGAAACTGGTGCTATAGCTGTTGCATTAGCACCTTCTGTTGATGTGATTACTACATTTGCAAAGGTATATCCTGAACCAGGATTGGTTATAATTATATCTGTAATCACATTAGCAGAAATTTGTACTGAGGCTGTTGCTCCTGTACCATCTCCAACGATTGTCGCTGTAACTGGATTGGTTATTGGATTGTATCCTGAACCACCATTAGTAACATTTACTACATCAATATTACCAGATCCTGCTGGAGTTGTTTGCCAAGGAGGATAATATAAAGATGTTGGTCCTGATCTTCCTACAGGAATTGGAATCCAAACTGTATCCATAAATTTTAATTTAGATCCGATATCAATAGTGTAGATATATTTCCATTTATATCCATCAGAACCTATGTAAAGATTGTTTGATGAATATGTTCCTGGTTGAAAATAGGGTTCATCTGAAACTGCACCACCATTATCATTCCAAAGACATTTGAACACTTGATCAAAACGATTTTTTACATAAAAGTGTTTAATTAAAAGTCCATTCTCATCAGTCTCTAACATATCAACATTATCTTGATAATAATCGTAGACTTCTCCTGCTATCCAATCAATTCTTTCAATAACAGGTGAAATGCTGTTTACTCCTATTTTTTTAACAGCAAAGATATTTTTATAAATCTTTTTCAGATTCATTTGATCCTGTGTTGGTACAGGAGGAGAGTTTTCGTTAGGCCAAGGATCTACTTTTGCTAAGAAGCAATAAAATGTCTCAAGAAAAATATCTGTAGAAAATATCTGAGCAACAGGAGAATAGTAATTCTCTCTGACTGAAGTTAGTCTTGCTCCGTAGGTAACTATATTTTGATTTGCCATGATTTATTTATTAAGCGTGTTGAATTGCTACATATGTATTTGCATTGTCCCCATCAATACTAAAATATCTTAGGTACGCAGAGCTAGTTGCCGACATGTTGAATGTCGTAGAATTAGTAGTAGAATTTGTTGCTGTGCATCCATGCGTTACTGTTCTCTGGTTACCACTAGTATTGGTTAACCAAACTTCAACGACTTTACCATAAACATAATTTGAAAGTGAGATGGTTAGATCAGCAACCAATTCTGCTTTAATTAATGATGTTGTTGAAAAGTCAATTGTAAATGCTGTCTGAGCACCAGGTAAAACTGTTGGTGTATATATGAATCCTTTTTCTGGTGCAACAGTACCAGTAAAATATACAGAATCGGCATTAAATGAAGCAATTTCATTAACAACATTTGAACCTGTTGGTGTATTCCAGAATCTTATTCTTGAACCACGATTTGTGTCTGAGTGATTTTCAGTAGCAACAAAATCAATTCTTGCATCACCAAATGGCGCATATCCTGTAGTACCATATGAGTTACCAGCAATACGCAACAGAATATCATTGTTCTGTGTTGCCGTTGGTGAAGTTACCGTACCTCTTGCATTTCTACCAGCAATGACAGGATATGCTGTATTTGATGTACTAAAAGAATCAATCAACACTCTAGCTGGTGTGTTTGCTTTACTGGTCAATTGCATCAATGTGCCAGCTTGTGTTGGAGTCTGTGAACTTCCTGCTGCTGTGATCGTAAATGCTGACTCTGTTGCGGAAAACAGACTGTTGGCAAGAACCATTGTGCTATTGACTGTGACGGTACCTGTCATATAGGTATTAGCATTCATCGTCACATTACCAATTAATGTGCTTGTGCCATTAACAATCAAATTTCCTGTGCTGATCGCACCTGTCGTTGATTGTATACCTTGAGCAATTAAGTTTCCTGTCAATTGTAGATCGCCAGCAAATATGCCTGATGCATTTGCTAATGCATTATTTGCTTTGTTAAATGCTGCACCAGCTAAATCAAGTCCAGAGTTTGCAGTTGTCCCTGCACTATTAGCAGTAAACGACGCCATTTCGGCAAAGGTATTGACTGCTGTTATATTTGTATTCTGTGTATTATTAATATTGCCTTCAGCATTAGCCTTACCGTATGCTGCTAGAGCTAAAGTATTTGTATTGGTAATATTAGTATTTTGATTATTATTAATAGTTTGTAGATATACAGTATTTGCTGCTGCTGAGTTTGCTGTTGCAAAAGCTTGTTGTGAGAAGCTTGCTGATTCTGCTGCTGTATTTTGAGATGTTCCATCAGCGAAAATAATAGGTTTCTTAGTCAATCTAAAACCAGTATCGTCAATCATTCTTGCAACTACATTAGCTTGTTCAAATCCACCAACAACAAACTCAATTTGTTTACCTGAAGTGATTGAACCTATCATCAAATTACCACCAGGATCACCTATTCCATCACCAGCAACTACCAAATATCCATCCAACGCACCAGTGCCATAGTTTGAGTTATTAATACCAGTATCGATATAATATGTCGTATCTGTGCCAACGTCAGCGGTTGCAACATAATCTGCTGAACCATTTGCATTATTATTTTCAAAATTTATTTGAAGGTAGCTTGCAGAATTTCCAGCAAACTGAGCAACAACATTTGGTAACACAACAGAATTATTCCCAACATTCAAAACATTATTCGCATAAAGTCTTTCTGCTAGTTGAGTTGCAGTAAATTTACCAGTAACACCCGATGGAATGTCAACTCCAACAAATAAGGTGTTTGAAGTGTTTGCATTTAATCCACCAGGAATACCTGGTAGTTGCGAAATCTTTACGGTACTCATTCTTTTATCCTATTAGAAGTATTTCGTCGTTTTCTGTTATTAGTGTTTCGCCTGACTCTGTAATCAGTTCTGGATAATATTGCAATCCTAATGGTCCATAGATAATCACTTGATATTGCTTGCTGACATCACCACCTGCTGAGAAAGTTCTAGCAACACTTAGATTTGCACCAGCATTCGCAGTTACCGCAGATGAAAGAACAATATTACCTGTTTCATAATTAATTGAAGAAACTGTTCTTATTGCGTTATTTACTTTAATTTGATCACCAGCATATACGATATCTTTTAATGGATATGCAGTGTTACTATAAACACCATTATTAATGATATCATAGGTACCAGTTAATGATAATATATTTATTGTAGTACACGAAGAAACAGCAGAAATAGTTGCAACATTGGGAAATGTCAACCAAGTATTTGCGGCTATCGTAATGGTATTTGTTGCGGGATCTATAGATGTAATCTCAGAGTGGACATTTGGTCCATTTGTCGGTGCTAGAGAGATCGTGCTATTTGCAAAGATAAAGTTTGCAATGTTGACTCCAGTACCTAAATTATAGAAAGTAATTACGTTGCTACTGAGATTTGCGAAATCTGTTCTGATTACAGCATTGGCAGCAGCAGTGTTAGTATAAAAATATAATGTGTGCGCTTGGAATGCAGAATCGAGAATGTGTAAATCTAAAGCATTATTTGATTTTAGTGCATATCTTCCTATAACTTTTGTTCCTGCTGGATGCAATAAGCTCAGTAATGCTTCTCTATATTTTGCAATCTCTTTATCTACAGTAATTTGATATGTGAAGTTATTATAATTCTCACTCTGTAAAATACTGAATGCACTAGGTTGTCCTCTACTATCTAGATATTGTCCTTGACTGAAACTCAATCCATTCAAGAACGATGCTGTGGCTTTTGCTGTTCCATCTCCGTAGGTACGAACACCAGAAGTAAATTCTGGACTTCCTACAAAGAAATAATTTTCTGGATAATTTGTATTATCAATATTTAAAACTAAATCTTGATTAACAACTTTTAATTGTAGTGCTGTATTTGGAGTAGCACTGTAATTATAAACTCTTAATCTATATTTTGATTGAGTTGTTATTAAGTTGGGTTCGAGTAACGAGAAAGAATCTATGTAAGCAGAATATGATGCTGCTAATGTATTTGCACCTTGATATACAGTATTTCCTGTTTGTGATATTAGATTAACATCTACATTTGAAACAACAATGTCTTGTACCTTTAGCGATACTTGTGGTGCTGCTACATAATCTTCTCCTAAGTTTGTAGCAGTAATAGTAGTGATAGAACCAATTCTATCCGTAACAGGTGTAAATGTTGCTCCTTGTCCTAAAATACCGTCAATATATATCGAACCGTTTGAACCACCAGATGTTGATATTGAAAGAGTTGGCAAAGCATCTATACGATAACCCATTCCACCAAGAGGATAGATTTCACCACCCGGCACATATTCAACTGAAGTTATAGCACCATTGGCAGCTACATTTATAACATTTGCATATGCACCATATCCAGAACCACCAGTGAATATGATTCGATCATTCGCTGCATATCCTGTACCTGGGTTTGCTATTTGTATTGGACCTAATATTCCAAGCGAACCTAAATCTCCATCGGCTGAAGGATTGTCTGTTGGATAAGTTGAAACTGCTGTAACACCAATAGCAGCAGCAGAACTTATTCCTCCACCAGCATTAACGACATTAACTGAACTAATTGGGAAAGCAAAGAATGATGTTTTGTTTGGGAATGCATTTTTCAGTGAAGTATTAGCATTAGCTGTCGAACCAGAACTTATAAAAGTATATGTTGCGTTTCCGATGGCAACATTGGCAGAATATGTTATGCTATAACCAATAATGCCTGCCACATTCGCAACATATCTTTCCGTATCGTCAAAGTTTCCTACTTCAGCTAAAGCTCCAGCTGCATTAGTTATAACAATATTTGTGTTAGAATTTGCATTATAACCATAACCACCTGTTATTGTATTGATTCTTTGAATAGATCCTTTTGTTGTCTGACTGACTACAGCAGCAGCGCCTATTCCTGTATTTGAATTCAAACCACCAACAAAAACTACAGGATCGCCTTCTTTGTATAGCTGACCTCTATTGTTAGGATCAATTCTTACTTGATTGATTTGTCCAATTATTTTCGCTCTAAGAACATTTCCATCGAAAAGAACCGGTTGATTGAAAGAATCTACAACCTTAACGAATTCGCCTGTCTCAAAAACTCTAGTGATATTTGAAATATAAACTTCTGTTTTGGTATTCGCTATTACAGCATTTTCAATTGTAGCAATTGTTTTTGATGTTTCACCAAACAATCTTAGATTTGTGGTGTCTAAAAAATTTATGTCAGTAGAAGCCAAACGAACACTTCTTGCTACATACCAAATACCATCAGATGCTCTTAATACATAATCCTTTGTATTGAAATAATCAAAATCAGAATCAAAAAGTAATCTGAAAAGAAACTTGTATGATCCTGGAGTTCCTTTTGATTTGTATAGTTGTTTTGCTAGTTTTACTGCTTTTCTTTTGTCTGATAAAGCATCTTCTGGAAAGTTAGGAAGGAAATCATTGACAAAATAGTTGACGAATTCATCTGTAGTTTCATCAATGTCTTTATAGTTAAGTAAGTTCTTTGAGAAATCTAATACTTTTCCATTTTGCTCCATCCATTCATAGTACGCTTGTACAAACTCTACAAATTTGGAGTAATCAGGATTGTCCTTGATGAAATCAGGGAACTGCGAGGGTACTAGTAACGAAGTCTTTTTATCTGTAGACATTATTGCGTCTTAGCTGTTAAATTGACAGTAATTGCGTTAGGATCAAATGGATCTACCGTGATGATTCTATTGAATGATGAAGATATAATTGTTGAATCTGGATTTGCAGTAATAGTAAGCTCTGCCAATTCGTTACTTACTGTAACTGGATTAAATGAGTCTAATTGAACAAGACCAGTTTCATAATCGACTGTACCAACGGAAGGATCAAGAACGATTTTAACACCCAAAGCATTATAGTAGTATGTTCTGAGTGTACCAAATCTACCTTCAATATTTGCTATCGCTACACCTAAAGTTCCTGTAGTATCACCTTCTGCGGCAGCAATTGTAACTACTGCACTTGTATAATTCGAACCTTTATTTGTAACATTAATTTCTCTGATAGTTCCATTTAAATTAATTACTGCCTTTGCAGTTGCTCCTGCTCCATCACCAGTTATTGTTACTAGTGGTGCTGTTTGATATTTAATACCAGGATTGATAATCGAGATAGAATCAACACCACCAGTAGAAGAAGGAATTTCTTCAATAAAAACATTTGTTATTGTGCTAATAAGATTATCGGGATCTCTGAACGTCATTGCTGGCGAACTAGTTATTCCACTCTGAAACATTCCTCTTGCTAACTTTGTTCCAAAATTTAAATTATAATTAGTTGGAACTGTTAATGAAGGAAAAAACTTTTTCTGAGTTTGTATAATCAGTTCGTTGGTTATGATCGAAGGATCTACTGATAAAATACTATTGGTAATATCTGTTTCTAAGAATGTTGAATTAAATGTATTCAACAAACTAGTTGCTGTATTTGAAATACTTTGTTGTATTGCAGTTTGCAATTGTGGTGGAGTTAATGTAGTTTTTCTTGGATCATAAAGTACATTAGCTGTTATTTTAAGATAAACATAATCTGGATCAATCAGAGTAGGATCAACCGTCAAAACAGATATTGGTTTAATAACATCTTGTATAATTTTTTGTTTTTGTGTATCTGTAAAGAAGTATGCTCCTGCTGGTTTGATTGATATAAACACTTGTCCATATACAGGAGGATCATTTTCTTGTCCACCCCAAACATTCACAGCATCAAAAGCATATCCTAAATTGTTTTGTTGAATTAATGTGATATAGTCATCTTTTGAGACTGCACGGTTTTGTGCTGAATAAAATTTTGGTGCTTGAAACTTAATCGAATCAATAGTTTCTTTTTCTCCGCCTTTCGATGCAGGAAATACAGGAGTTACTATTGGGGTGCCACCTATTTGTGTGGTTACTGTGAAGTTATTGGCTCCACCAGCAGCAGTTGCACTTGTTTTAACATAGGATACTCGTACAAGAGATCCATCGACTAATTTTTTTCCAGCAATCCCATCACCAAAATATATTTGATAGTTTCCAGAAATTCCTTCTTGTAGGAAGTACACTGTGGATGATCCATTCAGTGTGAGAAAATCAGTTGCTCTATTATAGACATCATATGAACTTGACGAGGGATTTGGATATACGGTAACTTGCAGAGTGGTGGTATCTATACCATCTTGTTCTAAGTCAAATATTGCATCTGGATTTGATGGCTCATCATATGTAAATGAGAACGTAGCAGGAATACCTTGCTTAATTTTTATATTGTTGATTGTTGCAACACCACCAGTTATTGTGGCTGTATAAGAGTCAGTCGTTACAAAGTTGTAATTTGTTCCGTTCACTCTCTCAGATAAGAAAGATGAAAATTTAGGTAACGTGAATACTGTTCCTGACAATCCAGATACACTCAAATTAACTGTTGCTTCAGGTGCTATGTCTGATGTTGGAATATAACCTAGTAATTTAGCATGTGATACAACTGAATTTCTTTTTAGTGCAGAATCTAAAAACATCTCATTTGCAACCATATTTAAATAGTATGCATTATACTGAGTGTTATATGTCAATACATCTAGCAGAGTATTGATACCCGAACCTGTAAAATTATAGTCTTTAAATGTATCTTTAGATTTTAAGAAAGCAGCTAGATTTGTTTTGATGTCTTGAAAATCTAGGTCTGCTACTTGATTGTATGTATTGGCAATGGCCATTATCTAGTCCTCTTTAAAAGAAGATTTAGTGTTGTTGGTGTCGTATTATTCGCTATATAAAATCTTAGAGTCACATTATAACCATTTTCATCCGGGGTTGCTCTTACAACAATCGGATTGTTCTGTTCTCCTGTATTAGGATTTGTAGAAAAATCAAGTAAAACTCTAGGTTCATAATTTGTTATGCAATTTTGTATTTCTGTGGCAATAACAGATTCCATTTCTGGACCTGTATTTTCGAACAATAGACCAGTTAGGTTTGATCCTACGTTAGGCTGAAACAACCTCTCATAGCGATTGGTTAACAGTAAGTTTCTGACTGAACGTAGGACTGCCTGTTCATCATAGCTAATGGTTACATCTCCAGTTACTGGATTTCTATTGAACGACAAATCTATGTCGGAATATATTTTTTTTATTGTTGTCGTTGCCATTTACTATTTATGTTGCTATTTTAGACTTTAAGTAATCTGTTCCTACTAAATTATTGATTAAGTAGCTTTGAGTATTACTTACATTTGAAAATCTACCTAAAAATCCATAATCTCTGCCTACCTGTATAGTTGCTTGATAGAAGGTCCAATCATCATTAATTCTATTATATATTTGATTATAAAGTCCTCTAAATGAAACATTCATGGTTTGCATTTGAGAAGCTGACAATGTGCATGTATTTGACCAATAACCAGAAGGCATACCGGGAATAAAGGTATTTGTAGTATTAGTGATAATCAAATTCGTATAGTAATTAAATGTAGTGACGTTTGAGGATAGCTCATCACCAATAAACAAACTCGTCATTGCACCCAAACCACCAACAGCATTTGCAATACCATCAGTTTTGTTTAACATAAAGGTATTTTCATTACCATATGACATGACAGCATCAAAAGTCGGAGACAATTCAGTTGCAGAATTTGCAGAAACTCCAGACACATTATTTGTGTGAGAAATAAAATCACTCAACAACATGGTTACAGCAACAATATTATTAGCATTTGCAAGATATTGAATTGAATTTGCATCTGCTCCCATAATGCTATCAACAATTTGTTGTGCACCTGGAGAAGTAAAACTCACATTTATCATGGCACTACCAAATGAATTGATCGTGCTAATTAAGTTGCTGGTAACGTTTTTAACTGGATTTTTATAATATGTCTCTCTATCAATAGGACCATTTGCCAAATCTGTTATTTGCCAAGATTTAAATGTGATGTTATTTGAACTTGCATTTAGCATGTCCTTTGCATCAGCACTTATGTTGATTGCGCCTCCAAATTTATTCGTATCGAATTTATACTCGTATCTCTCAAAAACACTATTTGCTGACATATTCTAACCTCATGCTGAAAGTAATGGTGGTGTAAATCCTGGTTTTGTTGCTGCTGCCCCTTCTCCTGTATCCGGATAAATTGGTGAACCAGATGGACCTCTTGGTGTATTGTGAATGTGGCGATTGTAAGTCACTCTTAGTTTTGATAATGAACCAAAAACATCTCTAGTGTAAATGGTGTTCATGATTCCTATGTTACCAAACGCACCATTAAATGTTGGTGCAGATACAGAAGTCAGTGCTACAACAACTCCTGATGGTAATATAGATCCAGGTAAAGTAAATCCAACATTCAATCCACCTAAAGTTTCTATACCACCATATGCAAATAATTTATATCCTGCCGATATGTTCTCACCCGAAGTAATTGAGTTACCTACTCGTAATCCTCCAGCTACAGTCAGATCACCATTAACAACAACACTATTTCCTGTATTCAAATAGATGTTAGGTGCAGTCACAGGATTTATTGCTTCTCCTGATGCTCCTGCGGTGATGTTAATATCTCCACCAGAACTAAGGTCTACATTTCCTTCAGCAAAGATTTTACAATCACCACCAATCATTGCACCATAAGTACTTGTCGTGTTATCGGGTCCTTTTTTTACTACAGCAGTCAAACTACGCATTTGAGCATAAACATCACCATTAACGGTAAGTTTTGCATCAGCTTCGATGTTGATGTTACAAACGCCTTTTACTACTACATTATTATTGTTAACAACAACGGTAAAATTGTTTCCGCTAATTGTTGTTTGCATTGAACCATCAGGCTCTATCCAAACCTGTGTATTACTTTTGGCGTGTTGAAGTATGATTTGTTCGTTTTCTGGAGTATCATCCAAAATAAACATATGACCAGCTTCAGTTTGTTGGCCATGTATATAAGGATATACTCCTGGTTCTGGTGATGTTGCTACACCTACACTGCCTAATGGAAGATTATAAGCCATTGTTTTTCCTTAAAATATCGTCACATTCACTATTGGTTTAGATGGTTTATTTACAGCACTTCTTATAACATTCAACATGTTGTTAATTGATGCATCTTGAGTTTCGCTGAAGTTATCAAGTGATTGACCAATGGCTTCTGCTCCGGCAATAACTGCTTGTGTAGCTTGTTCAGCTAATGTTATATTAGCCTGTAATGCTTGAATTTCTGCTAATAATCCACCAGTATTGAATCCTAAAGATATTGAAAGAGCAGAAGCAATAGCATTTTTAATAGCAGTAATACATTCTGCCAATGCTCTTCCAATTATCTCGGGAAGTCTAGCAACAAAATTAATTAGTGTTGCAATATATCTTTCTACCTGTGCTAGTAGTGCGGCGCCAACAATGTAAGTTTCAATTAATTTGTTTATGTATCTTAATTTCTCTGCTATGTATCTTGCTATTTCTGTTATAGATGTTGCTAGAGGTCCAGTAAGTCCTAATGCGGTTAATGCTTTAGAAACTATTTCTCGTATTGCCTGAACTATTTGTTGAAACTTTGAACTTTTAATAAAAGCTTCTAATTGAAGAACTGGAGCGCCTAGTTGTAAATTTGGAACTTTAACTCCATTTCTAAGAGTCATTTGAGTATTTCTAGGAAGAGGAGAACTAAACGGCTCACAGAAATGAAATCCTGGTCTATTGTTTGCTGAAAGTGCTCCACTAAAAATACCTCTGAATACGTCGGCAGTTTTTTGCAGACCTTCAATTTGAGCATCAGTGATAAATCCTGTTGATGGTGGATTTTTTTCTATAATATAAATTTGTCCATTTTCTGTAAGTTCGTATGATTCACCAAGCCTAACTCCACTAAGATTAACATTTACAGTCATTTTTTAACCCTTAGATATTAATTTTTGTATCTTTACCAACACCAGTAGTCACATTGTTAAATGCTGCAAAAGTACCAAACATAACAGGTGCTTGTGCAGATTCGCCATCTAAAAAGAATCCTACAACCCAATCTCCGATTCTTAATTGATGTATTGTAGATGACGCTGGATTAGTAACCGGATAAATTGGTTGCACCCAAGGCAAATCTTGTACGGGAACCTTTGCGTCTGCTTCTGGAGAACCATCACCATGCCAACCAAAAATTCTAACCTTACATCTTCCCAAACCTAACGGATCCAATCTTTCTTTTACCACTCCTATCCACCAAACAAAACCATTTTTACCAATAAAATGTGGCTCATACATTATGCAAGTCTCCCATTCTGTATATTTTGACTACTATTGTCGGTTAGTATATTTCTCTCAGATAAACTATCAGTAACCGCTTCAACTATACAGAGATATTGTCCTCTAAAATTAAGCACATGACGTATTGCTGATACTAGGTAATTACCTGAGTAATATTTATTGTTAGCTTTTTTCCCTGTACTATCATCTAAAGACATTGAAGGAATGTTTAGTCGTATTTTAGATCCTATAGTCAAGTTCGGATCACCATATATAGTGAACTCTACGATCATTGACCTAGACAATCCAATCTGTGCTGTTCTATATGGTATATAAGTCTCGATGTCAATACTAGGAACAATTGTTTTCAGAGACTCACGATTATTGATAAGCGGATTTTCTCTCTGCTTGGCATTTGTTGTCATCACTTTGAATACTGAATTTGTCATTTGACTTTCTTCTTTACCATATCTATTTGTGTATCCTGTAGTAAGAGGATATGGATTTAATGACGCCGAAGTATTAAAGTAATCATTATATTTAAATTCCGTAACTTGATACTGCTGCAATAATGGATCTATAGTTACTAATTTGTTTGCATATAAACCAATTTGAGTTGCTTCTAAAGAATCAAAATGCTTTTTTATGTTCAACGTCAGCATGTTCTTTAGTCCATATTCTAAGTACTCTTTTTCTCCAGGAGAATATATTCCTTGCGGGCTATAGAAATATTCAGCATATGAATTACTTGTGTACAGAGATTGCAAAGACCTAAAGTTATATCCATTTACTGTATCATAAAACAACATGTCAGCACCAACATGCCCATACTGTGCTTTTGCTGGTTTTGCATAACCACACAACCATTGTATTGCTTCAAAAGGAGTCTTGTTTGATATGATGAAACTATATGTTCCTTCAGTATCTTCAAATACTGATTTTGGTAATAAATGCCTTCTTGTGTTTAATTCAGTTGTTAATAAGTCTTGTACGATATAGTTAATTGTTTTTTGATTGTATGATTTTACAATTCGTGTTTGTTGATTTAGAAAAACATCTTCTGACACAAAGTTGATTGTAAATTCTTCATTGTTTCTGCTAACTGGAATATTTTTTCCAATTCTGTGAACTCTAAAATACACATCATTAAAAGGATCATTTTCTCCAACTTTAGAGAAGCTTATTTTTATAAAATTAAATCCAGTAATGTTGAATATTTCAATAAAACCTTGGGAGTCAGTTAATGATACATGACCAGAAACTACACCAGAATACATGCTCTCATAAATTGAAAGTTCTAGTATTGATGGTTTTAAATTGATTGCTTGTCCACTAGAAGTAATTAGATCGACACTTGCAATTGTAAATTCTTGTGGATTGGTTATATTTGCCATTATCGACTATACAATGCTTTAAATTGATTTTCAATGTTTAAAACATAATCCTTGTCTATCAGACCTATGTTTCTTTTCGATTCGTTAAGATTATATTCATAATCATAGGCATTTACCTCAGCCTTACTTATAGTTTGTTTGATAGTACTACCATCTGGCATTGAATAAGTTGTGGTACCAATAGTCGTATTGGCATATTCACCTTGATCGATGATAGTCACAAACTGAGATTGTTCTCCCGTAGCTACATCTTCATTTGTCATTATTTTTTCATAGTGATGAATTTCCAATACTGAATTGCTTAATGACCCGTATTTGTCGATTAGAAATAAATTAAAATTTTGTTGATTCAACGGCCAATCCCATTGCAAATCTTGTACGCTATTTTGATTTGATAATGAAAGCAACCAAAATTGTTCTGGTGCTCCGTAGTACTTGTTTGCAACGATTTCTGGTAGGTCACTATCTTTTAATTCATATTCATAGAACAATAAAGGTTGTTTTGTCAATTGATTGACCAAATAAGTTCTGGTCATGATATCCTTCATTGCAACTGTGCTGCCATCTATTTGTTGATAGTTTATGTATGGTAACTGTGAAAAATATCTCATTAGTAGCCTTTTTCAATCTGCTTTTTGTCTTGAACGCTAAGTTCTTTGAATGTGAGAGTCATTCTTGTTTGAACTGGATATCCACCTTCATGTGCAGTCCATCCACCACCAGAAGCAGCATAGTCAACATCAATACTTTCCAGAACGCATCTGTCTATTCGATGTATGTTGAAGTTTTCATTGTTATCATAGAAAAACTTAATTTCAAAGGTGTCAGGCATTTTGAAGAATAAATCATTGTTTATAGCGCCACCACCAATTTCTGGTGCAGCATG
>B570J29032_109958798_pt1 | contig 15058 bp, 7 predicted proteins | sample LakMenEpi16Nov12_FD_29032 | JGI IMG/M metagenome (IMG submission 29032) | reverse complement strand
AGTTTCGCTAGCGGAAAAGTGCCCAAGTGGATGCCATTTTTAAGTTGCAAAACCCAATCTTCACTATAAGGAATGGTCTCCGCTTGATGAATGTCAAACGCCCATTTATGATTTTCTTTTTTAAAGGTGATATAGGCCAAATCTATGCCATCAAGCGAGGTGCCAGACATAACGCCGATGATGTTGTATGATGATTCTTGCATGAAAATGGTCAATTCTGCACAAAAATAATCAAAAATTATCACTAAGAAGTGGTTTCCGTTTTATTTAAAGAAAGAAACAAATTAGAGGATTTTTTAATTTTATCCATAGATTTAAGCAATTCAAATATTTAAATACTGTAAATATCATGAGATTTGGGTTTTTACAAAATTTTCACAAATTTTATCTCAAACGATTTCGTGTTTAAGTTATTTTGAATTATTTTTGTCGTTTATAAAATTATTTAGTAACCTTAATATCTGCTAAGGTCAGCCGAATTCTTTAAAATTATTAATAGTAATTAGAATTGTAAAAATCTTAATATTTAATACAAAGCATATATGAATTTTAATTTGACTGAAGAGCACTTAATGATTCAACAAGCAGCTCGTGATTTTGCTCAAAATGAATTGCTTCCTGGCGTTATTGAACGCGATGAGCATAGTACATTTCCAACCGAACAAGTAAAAATGATGGCCGATTTAGGTTTCATGGGCATGATGGTTGATCCAAAATATGGTGGCGCTGGTCTAGATAGCATTTCCTACTGCCTGGCAATGACAGAAATCGCTAAGGTTGATGCTTCTGCCGCCGTGATTATGTCGGTAAATAATTCATTAGTCTGCGCTGGCATGGAAAAATACTGTAATGAAGAACAAAAACAAAAATATTTAGTACCTCTTGCCAAGGGTGAAGTCATAGGTGCATTCTGTTTATCTGAGCCAGAGGCTGGTAGTGATGCTACTTCTCAAAAAACAACGGCTATTGATAAAGGTGACTACTATTTGTTGAATGGCACAAAAAATTGGATTACCAATGGCGGTACGGCTTCAACCTATTTAGTTATGGCTCAAACAGATATTGAAAAAGGACACAAAGGCATCAATGCTTTCATTGTTGAAAAGGGTTGGGCTGGTTTTGAAATTGGCGTTAAAGAAAAGAAAATGGGTATTAGAGGAAGTGATACACATTCTTTGATGTTCACAGATGTAAAAGTACCTAAAGAAAATCGCATCGGTGAAGATGGTTTTGGTTTTAGTTTTGCGATGAATGTGCTCAACGGCGGTCGTATCGGCATAGCCTCGCAGGCTTTAGGGATTGCCACAGGTGCTTATGAATTAGCGCTTAAATATGCCAACGAGCGCAAGGCTTTTGGTAAAGAAATTATCAAACATCAAGCCATAGCCTTTAAATTGGCTGATATGTATCTGCAAATCATGGCTTCACGTATGCTAGTTTTTAAAGCTGCTGCTGAAAGGGATGAAGGTAAGGATATTGCACTCTCTGGGGCGATGGCCAAACTTCATGCCTCTGAAACAGCCATGAATGTTACCGTAGAAGCTGTTCAAGTTCATGGTGGCAATGGCTATGTGTCTGAATACCATGTAGAACGTATGATGCGTGATGCCAAAATTACACAAATCTATGAAGGAACATCTGAGATTCAACGGATTGTTATTTCAAGAGGGATGTCAAATTTTTAAACTTAACTACTTATTTATATTCAAAAAAGACTTCATTGATTTGAGGTCTTTTTTTTATTCGATAAAAAAATTTTTTTTTGAAATGATATAAAAATGTAGATTAAAATCAAATTATTCTTATGTTAATACAGATTTCTCAAACCAAAAAAAACAGTAACATCAAATTTTAAACAAGGCAAGGCCTTAGCAATGACTAAAAAGACAATATTTTTCTGGGTACAACAGTCCTATTTATCACATAATTTCCTTTAATACCTATACAACAACTATACACAATACTACAACATAAGTCTTAATTCTTTGATTATATATAAATTAAAAATTACAACGTTTTCGTATAGTTTTTTTTACACACTAAAAAATGAAACTATCATAAATTTCATTTAAATTTACATCATTAAAAAATAAACTGCTTATTTTTTAGGTTATCAGAAAATATTATCAAACTTTTTTACTAAATTATTAACTTATTTTATGAAAAACACATTTTTTGCCGTATTTCTGGCTTTTTTTACAGTTTGTGGATTTGCACAAAACAAAGTCGCTGTAAAATATCAAGCTAACAAAGAATCTCTGTTAGAGGTTAACGGTAAACCATTTATGGTTAATGGTATGAACTGGGATTACTTCCCTATTGGCACAAACTACAGCTATAGTTTGTGGAATCAAAATGAGTCGGTTATCAAAAAAGCTTTAGATGATGAAATGAGTTTGCTACAGAACATGGGCGTCAACTCTATTCGTGTTTATACCGGTATTCCTGCTAAATGGATTGAATACATTTATGATAATTATGGTATTTATACCATGCTTAATCACTCCTTTGGACGCTATGGTTTAACCATCGATGGTGCCTGGACACCTGTTACTATTTATTCAGATAAAAAGACGCAAGACCTGCTGATGGCTGAGGTTAAAAAAATGGCTGAAGAATACAAAAACACACGTGGTTTGCTTTTATTTCTGCTAGGTAACGAAAATAACTATGGTTTATTTTGGGCAGGCGCAGAAACAGAAGATTTTCCTGATGAAGAAGAAAAAAAAAGAGAAGTAGGTGAAAAAAGAGGCCGTCCCATGTATAAATTAATGAATGAAGCATCCAAAGCCATGAAGGCCATCAATCCAAATAATCCAGTAGCGATTTGTAATGGTGACTTACTCTTTTTAGATATAGTTGCTGCTGAATGTAAAGATGTTGATGTTTACGGCATAAACGTATATCGTGGCAAATCCTTTGGCGATTTATTTTCTAGAGTAAAAAATGAATATGGCAAACCAGTCTTACTAACAGAATTTGGCTCGGATGTTTTTAATGCAAAAGCTGGTGAAGAAGATCAAGAAGCACAAGCCTTTTATTTAAAAAATAACTGGAAAGAAATTTATGAAAACGCATCTGGATTAGGAAAGACTGGAAATTCAATTGGCGGTTACACCTTTCAATTTAGTGATGGCTGGTGGAAATTTGGTCAAACTAAAAATTTGGATATTCATGATACTAATGCTTCATGGTCAAATGGCGGCTATGAATATGATTATGCAGAAGGTCAAAACAACATGAATGAGGAGTGGTTTGGTATATGCGCCAAAGGGCCTACTAATGCGGCTGGTAATTATACTTTATATCCTCGTGCAGCTTATTATGCATTAAAAGAGATTCATAAGTTTAACCCATTTGAAGGTAAAAAATCAATTCTTGATCTTGAGAAACACATTAATAGTGTGTTTTTAGTTGATGCTAAACTTAGAGCAAGAGGTGATAAAGCGGCCATTGACGCTCAAAAAGGAGGTAAACTATCAATAAGTAAGTTAAGAGCTGAATTTACAACGTTTAGCACTGGTGGTCATCTCATTTCTACACCTGAAACACCTCCAGCAAATAGCACCACCTTTCCTAACCGTTTGGGTTTTGACCACATGCAATCATTCTTTGTGGGTGTGCAAGGTCAACCATCATCAAATATGAGGGCTAATGTTGAGTTCAACATTTTAGGTAATGTGGCACAAAATCCTATTGATCAAATTTTTTATGAAAACAGAGGTCGTCCACAATTGGTTAGCAGTCCAAATGGTAACATACAAGTACAAGATGTTAATCGTGTACAATTGTACAGTGCAAGCTATAACTGGGATCATAGCCACTTCAATCTAAATGGTTTCTATAGAACAGGACACTACCATTGGCAATATGAAGGTGATTTCTTTGGTCTCTATCCAGAAGCCAATTATGGACCGAATATGGATATCTACAACGGTCTAGCGCCAATGGGCGTTGAAATTGAAGGTAAAAAATTTCTGAATGGACTAAAATTAGCTTTTGGGCCAGAACTTTGGTGGGGAGCCAACCCTGCCCTTCTATTAAAATATAGAAAAAATATAGCTAAGTTTGATATTACAGGTGTATTTCACGAAGACATCGAACAACGCACTGGGTCTGAAAGTTCTTTTGCAGTACCTCAACCAAAAACCAGAAGAGGAACGCTACATATTGCACGAAAATTTGGTAAATTTGGTATTGATTTAGGAGGTATTTGGGCTGGACAACCCTTGAATGGCAGAGCTTATCAAGTGCAAAGAGGAAGCGGTGCAAATGCGCAAGTTTTTGAGACAACCGTTAAAGCAAAAGACAATTGGGGTGGAAAAATGAAAATGACTTATCAAGGTGGTCGCTTTAATTGGTATGGACAGGCTGCTGCTCAAGGCCTAGTTGCCGGCGGTGGATTTGATGCCACACAAACCTTTACTGGCTGGCGATTGAAAGATACGGGCAGTGGTAACCAATACAATGTATTAAGTGGTTTGACTTACAGCTTTGGAAATTTTCAAATTGCGCCAAATTTCTTATGGCAAAGACCACTTGAAGGACCTGTTACATCTGAAGCAGGAGGTGCAGCAAGACCAAGAAATATTTTAACCGATCCATTTGTTGTTCGTGGCAATAGAGAAACAGTTGCTGGTGAACTTCTTTTAACTTGGGATCCAACACCTGGCACTTGGATGTATGAATGGGACAACAATCGCTCAGAAGATGCAAAATTAGCTGTTAGTGCTGGCGTTGTATTTCGCCATTTACCAACAACTATGGATGCTGCAATCGGTATATTAGGCGACGGTCGTTCATTATTTGCTTTTAATGGTGCTACGCCTGCCGCTGATTTATGGGAAATTCACTCCCGTATAGTTTCTAAAATCGGACCAGATTTTGGCCTAGTTGCTAGCATATATGGTGGCAATGCGCAAGCAAATGGTAGCGATGCAAGAATGATTAATCGCTCTGGCATTGATTTAACTATGATTTATAGAAAAATGAAACTACAAAGTTTTGCTAAGTTTAATGATTGGGGGCCTTTTGACTACCATAGAGATTTTAATGAAACCTTTCCAGTACAATTAATGCTGGACTTATCTACAGAGATTGGTAAGCCAGATTGGTTTATTATGCCAGGAACACGTATTGGCATTAGAGGCGCATACCGTACTTTGGATCAATTCTCTACAAGATACAACCCAACCCAAATTGTAGACCCCGTTACTGGTAATTTAGTACCAGATAGAACTGCGATAGGATTTCCAAATGGTAATGAATGGGAAATAAGAACATACATACATATAAATATTGGTAACTAATAAAAAATATTATCATGACATTTTCAAAAATTAACAACTTTAAGTTTTTGTTTTTCACAAGCCTTTTATTCTTAAGTGCTTGTCAAAACGACGAAGCTGATTTTTCAGAGGCTAATTTTTCCAAAAATCCCTTAATTTTTACAGACGATTTTGTGGGACTGGGTACAGACTTTATTAAGTTTTATGGCGGATCAAATTTTCAAAGTTTTTCGGTTGATAGAACCCAAGGCTATGAAAGTAGTGCATCAATTAGAATAAACGTACCTAACGCCTCAAATACCAATGGCAATTATGCAGGTGGCATTTTTGTGATAGATGGCGTTGGTAGAGATTTAACTAGTTATAATGCCTTAACCTTTTGGGTAAAAGGAACTAGGGGCGTAACCATTGACCAATTAGGCTTTGGTGAAGATTTTGGCGAAAACAAATTTATGGCATCACTTGTAAACGTTGATGTAGATACAGGTTGGTCAAAAGTTATCATACCAATTCCTGATCCTTCAAAATTAAAATCTGAAAGAGGCATGTTTAGATATGCAGCTGGCACCCAAAATACAGCTGGAGTAGGCTACACGTTTTGGATTGATGAAATTAAGTTTGAAAGGGTTGGTACAATTGCGCATGCACAAGGTGCCATTCAAGCAGGAAACAATACAACTATAAATACCTTTGCTAATACAACCAATCAAGTTACAGGTATTCAAACAGTATTTAATATGCCAAATGCAATCAATTTACCTGTGGTAAGTTCACCTGCATACTTTAATTTCACCTCCTCAAACCCTAATGTTGCAACGGTTAATTCAACAGGTCTAATTAGTTCATTAAGTCTAGGTACTGCAGTGATTAAAGCTACTTTTAACGGCGTTGAAGTGCCTGGCAGTGTAACAATTAATTGTTCTGGAGCTTTTCCGTTTGCACCTATACCAACTAGACCAAGTAATAACGTGATTTCCATATTTTCTAATGCCTACACTAATGTACCTGTTAATTATTACAACGGTTTCTGGGCACCATGGCAAACCACACTTTCTTCTGATTTTACAGTAAATGGGGACGATGTATTGCATTATACTAACTTTAATTTTGTTGGTATAGAATTTAGCAGTCCAACTGTAAATGCTTCAAGCAGAACTCATTTTCATGCAGATTTTTATTTCCCAGGTCCAATTGCTCCTGGTAGACAATTAAGAATCATTATTGTAGATTTTGGTGCAAATGGCGTTTTCGGCGGTGGTGATGACACAAGACATTCAACAACTTTTACGGCACCAACGCTTGTATCACAAAATTGGGTATCCATAGACATCCCATTTTCTGCCATGCCTGGCCTTTTAAGTCGAAACAATTTAGCGCAAATTATATTTGAGGGTGGCGATAATTCATCACTTTATGTTGATAATATATATTTCTATAGTAACTAAACTTTTAAATCACTTAAAAACATGGTATCTAATAAAATTTTATACAAAATAGGCCTTTTTGCGCTAGGAAGCATGCTATTTAGCTGCAATAACGATTCTGAACAGAAAATAGAAAAACCAAATTATCAATTGGTTTGGGCAGATGAATTTAATGGCGTGGCAGGTAGCCAACCTGATGCAACAAAATGGACCTATGACATAGGTAGAGGAAATAATGGTTGGGGAAATAACGAAGCCCAATTTTACACTAATAGACCTCAAAATGTCGCTATGGATGGCAATGGTAATTTGGTAATTACTGCCATAAGAGAGACCTTTCAAGGGGCATCATATACTTCCGCACGAATAAAAACAAAAAATTTATTTGAACAAGGATACGGCAGATTTGAAGCAAGACTAAAAACCCCTTATGGCCAAGGCTTATGGCCGGCTTTCTGGATGCTTGGCAACAATATTGATCAAGTAGGTTGGCCATTTTGTGGTGAAATAGACATTATGGAATTAAGAGGCCAAAAACCAAATATCGCCTCATGTGCATTGCATGGACCTGGTTACTCTGGTGGGAATGCAATTCTTCAAGAATACACCTTATTTAATGGTCGTTTTGATAACCAATACCATGTATTTGCCGTAGAATGGCATGCAGATAGACTTGACTTCTATATAGACAACTTAATGTATAGACGCATTGAAAAATCAGAAGTGCTGCAGGCGGGACAGTGGGTATATGATCATCCGTTTTTTTTGATTCTAAATGTAGCAGTTGGCGGCAGTTTTACCGGACCTCCAAACGCATCAACGCCTTTCCCGCAAAAAATGACTATTGACTACGTCAGAGTATATAAATAATTAATAATATTTGGCAGGGACAATCAGGTAATTGTCCCTTTTTGCCATTTATCTCCTCAAATGACTTTATAATAATATCGGATTAAATACCTATTGATTTTATGCAATTAATCGAAATTAAAGGCGAAAAATTTTACAAAATTGAAAACAGCGGTCAAATGCGACCGTTTTTTATGAGTATTGTTAGTGACTCCAACCATTGGTTGTTTATTTCAAGCAATGGTGGTTTATCAGCAGGTCGTAAAAATGCAGAGTTTGCACTTTTCCCTTATTATACTGATGACAAAATAACAGAATCTGCTGATATTACTGGAAGTAAAACCATTTTTCAAGTTGAATTTCAAGGTAACATTCATATGTGGGAACCTTTTTCTGATAGATTCCAAACTCCCCTCTCCTCAGGGGAGGGGCTGGGGGTGGGGTCTATAACACGAAATCTTTATAAAAATGTTTACGGCAATAAAGTAATATTTGAAGAAACTAACCATGATTTAGAATTAACTTTTCGATACGAATGGAGTTCTAGCAATATGTATGGTTTTGTAAAAAGTTCTGAAATTTTAAATCACTCAAATAAAGATTACACCATCACTTTTATTGATGGCTTGCAAAACATTATGCCAAGTGGTGTAAGTAGCGATTTGCAAAGCAGCACCAGTAACTTGGTAGATGCCTATAAAAGAAGTGAATTAATTACACAAAGCGGTTTAGGAATTTTTGCTTTATCTGCCATCATAGTTGATAAAGCCGAACCAAGCGAAGCCTTAAAATGTAACGTTGTTTGGTCATTAGGACTAAAAAATGCCACATATTTGGTTTCTTCTACACAATTAAACGCTTTCAGAAATCAACAAAAGATTACACAGGAAACAGATATTAAAGGTGAAAAAGGTGCTTATTTTGCCTCCTCAACCTTTCAACTAAAGAAATACGAAAGCAATAATTGGAAAATAGTAGCAAACGTTAACCAAACTCAATCGGATGTTATTGCACTTTCTGATAAGATTTTTAACAACAGTGCATTCGAACAAGAATTGCTAGCAGACATTGCATTAGGAACAAAAAATTTAATCGCTTTGAACGCCACATCTGATGGTTTGCAATTTACTGCTGATGACCGCAAGGATACACGTCATTTTGCCAATGTATTATTTAACATCATGCGCGGCGGTATTTTTGATGAAAATTATCAAATTGATAAAAAGGATTTTGTCAATTATCTAAAGAATGCCAACAAAAATTTAAGTGAAAAACATGCTGCTTTTATTAATCATTTAAGTGAAACCTTTTCATATATTGACCTAAAAGCAAGTTTAAAAAATATAGATGATGCAGATTTAATTCGATTATCTACTGAATACTTGCCACTAAAATTTAGTCGCAGACATGGTGACCCTAGTCGCCCTTGGAACAAATTCTCCATTAACACAAGAAGTGAAATAGATGGTAGCAAAATCCTAGACTATCAAGGCAACTGGCGCGACATTTTCCAAAATTGGGAAGCCCTCGCTTACGCGTTTCCTGATTTTATGGATGGTATGATTCATAAATTTCTTAATGCTTCAACCTTTGATGGTTATAATCCTTACCGCGTGACTAAAGATGGTTTTGATTGGGAAACCATTGAACCTGACAATCCTTGGTCATATATTGGCTATTGGGGCGACCATCAAATTATTTATTTGCTAAAGTTTTTAGAGTTTATGGAAAAATACCAACCTGGTAAACTCAACGACTATTTTAGTGATGAATGCTTTGTTTATGCAGCGGTGCCATACATCATTAAGCCTTATAGCGAAATTCTAAAAAATCCGAAAGACACCATTGCCTATAATTATGATTGGGATGAAAAAATAAACAAAAGACGAGCAGAAGTTGGTGCTGATGGCGCGTTATTAAGAGATAATAATGGCGATGTTTATCACGTTAATTTTATTGAAAAAATATTAGCAACCGTTTTAGCTAAAATGTCAAACTTCATTCCAGAAGCTGGCATTTGGTTAAACACCCAACGTCCAGAATGGAACGATGCCAACAATGCTTTAGTTGGTAATGGCGTATCGATGGTTACCTTAAATTATTTGCGAAGATTTTTGTTATTCTTCCAAAATATCTTAGAAAAATCAGATCAGGAGACCATTAAGATATCTAATGAAATGGTAGAATTTTACCATGCCATCAGAGAGAATTTATTGAATTATAGTGCTTTACTTAGTAATCCTATCGACAACAAAGACCGTAAAACCATCATGGATGCACTGGGGCAAGCTGCATCAGATTACCGCCAGCAAATTTATTATAGTGGCTTTTGGGGTAAAAAACGCACACATTCAATGGCAGGTCTTAAGCGATTTAATCAAGTGTGTTTAGAATTTATAGAACATACCATTAAAGCCAATAAACGATCAGATAATTTATATCATGCCTATAACATTATAACCATCAAAAAAGATGAAGTAGACATTGACTACTTATCTGAAATGCTTGAAGGACAGGTAGCTGTTTTGAGTTCAGGTTTTATAAAAGGTCAAGAAGCGGTAAATGTATTAGATGCCTTAAGAAAAAGTAACTTATACAGACCTGATCAAAATAGTTACGTGCTCTATCCTAACAAAGAATTGCCGAAATTTTTAGAAAAAAACAACCTTTCTGCCAATAAAGTTGCTTCTTTCAAGTTGTTACAACAATTAGAAAATGATCATTATCCAATTATTGTTAATAAAGATATAAAAGGAAATTATCATTTTAACGGTAACTTTAACAATGCTTCAAATTTATCTGAGACTTTAGAATCGCTTAAACTAAATGATAAATACAGAGATTTGGTAATTGAGGAAGAAGAAGCTTTACTTGACTTGTTTGAAAAAGTTTTTAACCACAAAGCTTTTACAGGTCGTTCTGGTACTTTCTTTGCCTTTGAAGGTTTAGGATCCATTTATTGGCATATGGTTTCTAAATTGCATGTAGCAGTCTACGAAATTTGTGACAGAGCTTTTAGTGATAACGAAAGTGATGAAGTAAAAGAGGCGTTGTTAAAACACTTCAGAGAAATTGGTGAGGGCATTGGCGTGCATAAATCGCCTCAATTATATGGTGCTTTTACCACGGATCCATATTCACACACACCTTACCATAAAGGTGCCCAACAACCCGGCATGACTGGACAAGTGAAAGAAGACATATTGGTTAGAATAGGTGAACTAGGAGTTAAATTAAAAAATGGCCAATTGCATTTTCAACCTGATTTACTAGCTAAAAATGAATTCATTTCTTCGCCTGAAACCGTAACATTTATTAAAGTAAATGGTGATGAACAGCAGATTAGTTTAAATGAAAATTCTTTAGCCTTTAGTGTCTGTCAAGTGCCTGTTGTCTATCAATTAGCTGACAAAAACGAGTTGATTATTCATTTTAATAATGGTCAAAGCAAAACTTCTTCAGACTTAACGCTTGATCAAGAAAATAGTGCCAAAATTTTTAAACGCACGGAAGAAATTTCTCATCTTGAAATTCACATCAAATCATAACTACTTCAACTAATGTTTAAATATATCTGCATATTGATGATTTTTAGTTTAGCGTCGTGCCAAACTAAATCGCCAATAGATAGTAAAAATGAAGAAATGACAGCAGAAAAACTTTTAGGAAATACAAATTACCAAGCAATGTCTTATGGCGGCTATAGAACTAATTCTAGAAGGGTACAACCTACCGTTTCCCAATTGAAGGAGGATATGAAAATCCTTTCTGCAATGGGCGTTAAAATCATTAGGACTTATAATGTGCATCTGCCCGAAGCAGTAAATGTTCTGAAAGCTATTAAAGAACTTAACCAAGAAGATTCAAATTTTGAGATGTACGTGATGCTTGGCGCGTGGATTGATTGCAAAAATGCATGGACAGGTTTTGAGCCTAATCACAATGAAGAAAGCGAAAGAAACACAGCCGAAATTGCACACGCTATAGAACTGGCAAATAAATATCCAGAAATTATAAAAGTAATTGCTGTAGGAAACGAAGCCATGGTGAAATGGGCAACAGCTTATTATGTGCAACCTTCTATAATTTTAAAATGGGTAAATCATCTCCAAGATCTTAAAAAGAAGGGTGGATTATCAAAAGATTTGTGGATTACTTGCTCAGATAATTTTGCTTCCTGGGGAGGTGGCGATAAAGAATATCATACCAAAGAACTCAATGAATTGATAAAAGCGGTAGATTATATATCAATGCATACTTATCCGATGCACGATACCCATTACCATCCAGTTTTTTGGGGAATTTCTGAAAGTGAATTTCAATTTTCTAAAGAAAAACAATTAGATCTAGCATTGCAAAGGTCAGTTGATTGCGGAAAAGCACAATTCAATGCCGTAAAAAAATATATGCAAAGTTTGGGTATAGATAAACCCATTCACATTGGCGAAACAGGTTGGGCAACGTATTCTAATGAATTATACGGTAGCACTGATTCCAAAGCGGTAGATGAGTACAAGGCCGGGCTATTTTATCATAAAATGCGTGATTGGACAAACAAAGAAGGAATCTCTTGCTTTTATTTTGAAGCTTTTGATGAGCCATGGAAAGATGCAGGAAATCCGAATGGTTCTGAAAATCATTTTGGGTTGCTCACTGTTGATGGCAACGCAAAATATGCTATTTGGGATTTGGTAGACAAAGGTGTTTTCAAAAAATTGAAGCGAGACGGCAACACTATTCAAAAGACATTCAATGGGAATTTGAAAAGACTTTTGGATGCTGTAGAAATGCCACCAAATAGAGAATTCGAAAACGCCTTGCAAGGACAGCATAAATAACAATAAATTATTATCATGAAGTTGCAGCAGTATATTTTTATTTTCAAAACTTTAGCTTATGGACTACTGGCTAGTGCTTTAATTCAATGTAAAACCGACGATATGACAGTTGAAGTCTATGAAACATCCGAAAGTGGCAATGCCTTAAAACATATTAATGAATTTGTTACTTCTGAAAATAAAATAGTCATCACCCTCAATCCAGAGGAAACTTTTCAAACCATTACCGGTTTTGGTGGATCATTTACCGAAGCTTCAGCATCATTATTAAATCGTTTGGGTAAAGAAAATAGAGAAAAAATATTACAAGCTTATTTTGGTGATAACGGCGCAAAATATTCATTAACAAGAACACATATCGCGTCTTGCGATTTTTCATTAAGTAATTATACTTATGCAAAAGTAGAGAATGATATGAATTTAGCGCATTTTACCATTGAAGATGATTTGAACGATTTGATACCGATGATTTTAGATGCTAAAAAAATTTCGTCTGAAGGTTTCAACATTATTGCCTCACCATGGACAGCACCACCTTGGATGAAGGATAATAAACATTGGGTAGGAGGCAAACTTTTACCAGCATATAATGATGTGTTTTCTTTATATTTTTCTAAATATCTATCTGCGTATAAAGAAAAAGGTATAGATATTTGGGGAGTTACAGTCATTAATGAGCCACACGGCAACGGAAACAATTGGGAAAGCACACACTTTTCACCGAAAGAAATGACCGATTTGGTAGAATTTCATCTAGGTCCAAAACTTGAAAAAGACGGATGGGGAGATGTTAAAATTTTTGGCTATGATCAAAACCGTGCTGGATTAAAAGAATGGGTCGATGAAATGTATCGAGATGAAAAATCTTCTAAATATTTTGCAGGAACAGCCATTCACTGGTATGAAAGTACTTATGATTATTTTGCTGATGCCTTACAATATGCCCACAAAAAAGCACCAAAGAAATATCTAATTGAAACCGAAGGTTGCATTGATGCCGAAGTACCTGTGTGGCAAGACGACAAATGGTATTGGAAAAAAGAAGCCACCGATTGGGGCTGGGACTGGGCAAGCGACAAAGACAAACACTTACATCCGAAATATGCACCTGTTAACCGCTATGCGGCAGATATTATTGGCTGCCTAAACAACTACGTAGATGGTTGGGTAGACTGGAACATGGTTTTAAACAAACAAGGTGGACCAAACTGGTTTAAAAATTGGTGCATCGCTCCTGTGATTGTTGACCCAGACAAAGACGAAGTCTATTTTACACCGTTATACTGCGTCATGGCACATTTTAGTAAATTTATGCGACCAGGTGCGGTGCGAATTGGATGTTCATCGGGCTTCCAGCCCGAACCTTCCAAGCTTCCAGCTCGAAAAAATAATGCTTCTGACATTCAGCTTACAAAATCTAAGCAAGACGCACCTGAAAAAATCGAAGTTACAGCTGTTAAAAACCCAGATGGTAGCATTGCTGTTGCTGTTTTTAACCCCACCAACGAAACATACGCCATTGAACTCAAACTAAAAAACCAAACCAAAACGTTGAGCATTAGCCCGAAAGCTTTGCAAACAATAATTATCAAACAACCTTAACCTAATCTAAAAAACTTAAAATATGGCTCATTTACCCGAAAATACGCGCAACAAGGTGCCTTTCATCCAAAAGATTTCCTTTGGATCAGGACATTTGGTTCTTAACCTATTGCCAGGAGCACTTGGTGTTTTTAGTTTTTTTCTTTTAACAGCTTTTGGAATGGATCCGTTTTTAGCAGGATTATTAGGCGGATTACCTAGAATATATGACGCATTAACCGACCCAATTATGGGTTTTATTTCAGATAATACCACTTCACGCTGGGGAAGACGAAGACCTTATATTTTTATTGGTGCTATCCTAAGTGGTATTTTTTATATTCTACTCTGGCAATTAAGTCCAGAAGATTCACAAACCTATAACTTTTGGTATTTCTTGATTTTTTCATTAATTTTTTTAACGGGTAATACCATTTATGCCACACCCTTAGTTGGATTAGGTTATGAAATGACCTCTGATTATAATGAAAGAACGCGCCTCATGGCATTTTCGCAAACTATAGGTCAAATCGCTTGGATGATTGTGCCTTGGTTTTGGGTCATCATAGCAGACCCTAAAGTATTTGCTACCCAAGCAGAAGGTGTTAATCAATTATCATTTTATGTTGGCGCAGCATGTATTATTTTAGGCATATTACCAGCTCTATTCTGTAAAGGTATTGACTCTTCAAACATGGAAAATCGAAAAGAAATCAATTTAAAAACTTTAGCTTCAAATGTAAAAGATTTATTTCTAGGTATGAAACAAGTTTCTCAAAATAAATCGTTTATGAAGCTTTGTGGCGCTACCTTTTTAATTTTTAATGGTTTTCAAATTGTGGCCGCTTTTAGTGTGTTTATCATTGTTTTCTACATGTTCAATGGTAGTTATGCTGAGGCTGGAACATGGCCTGCTTGGTTTTCTACAATTTCAGCATTATTAACAGCCTTTTTAGTTATTCCAATCATCACTTGGATGGCTAACAAATGGGGGAAAAGATCCGCATTTATCATTTCAACCGCGATTTCAATTGTTGGCTATTTATTAAAATGGTTCGGTTTTGATACCTCATTAAAT
>B570J29032_109958799_pt1 | contig 15061 bp, 25 predicted proteins | sample LakMenEpi16Nov12_FD_29032 | JGI IMG/M metagenome (IMG submission 29032) | reverse complement strand
TTGAACAACACTGAGGATGCTAATGGTATCAGCATTGCAAGCAGTACACAAATAACTGTAGCAAGAACAGGTCGCTATAACATTCAGTTCTCGGCCCAGGTTGAGAAGACAGATGGTGGTACTGATATTATTGAAATCTGGCTAGACAAGAATGGTACTGCTGTTGCCAATACTGCTACACAACTTGAGTTACAAGGAAGTGGTGCTAAAGCAGTTGCAGCGTGGGACTTCAATGTCAATGCAGCAAATGTCAATGATTACTTCCGTCTTGCTTGGGCAAGCCCAGATACTGCTGTTCAGTTAACTGCAATTGATACTGCTAACACTATTAGTGGTGTTGCTATCCCATCAGTGATTCTTGATATTAATCCGATAGGCGCATAATGAGCAACGAAGAACTGTTATTACAGTTAGTGAGAGAGATTCACGACGACCAAAAGGAAGTCGTGAAATCTATCAATACCCTAACATTGCAACAAGCACAACTTAAGTCTGATTTAGAAGCAAGTCGCAATGGCTATACACCTCACGAAGTTGTAGAAATGTTGCACTGGATTGACGGTCAAATGACAAAGCAAGAAAAGCAAAACGATAACATAAAGACTGCCTTTGTCAATTGGTTGGTTCCTATTCTATGCACTGCATTGATTATAGGTGCGATAGCAATGACTAAGTTTGTCTGAAATCATCAGGCATAAATATATTTGTAGTCAGTCTTTTTCCGATTGAACTTGTGATACTATTGCCATAGTTAGGCTGACTACACTATCCTATGAAAAAGCCCCGAGAGATTAAAACACTTTCGGGGCTTACTCTTAGTACTTTAGGCGTAGATAGACAATCATCTTCTCAAACATCTCTTTTACAGTAGGGTCTTCTTTCATAGCGTAGACAAGTTCAAGATACTTACCGTAACTATCCATAAACCTCTGATAGTCATGCTCACCCATCTTTACAGCAATTTCGTTTTCAGTACGCACAGCCATGTTCTGTGGCGTGGGTTCGTTATAACTAAGTCTGTGATAGACTGCTAAATCTTCTTTCAGATAGCGTTTCTGCCCAGTCTGTTCAATGACTGCATTGAACATAAACTCTAAATGCTTTGCTGGTTCCATACCGTGATAGTTCATGTTAGCGACAATTGTTGTATGGGCAACGAGGACGATAGCGACCATCATCAACTTGCACTTGCACTACAATAGTACCCTCTACACGAATAACAGGGACTGTTTCTTTGCGCTGTGCCTTAATTTTAGCAAGTTTATCATTAGCAGCAATAACACGATTGTATGATTTTTCAACTTCGCTGCCAGGGTTTGCTGCATAAAAACTAGGGAAATCAAGGGCATAATGATTGATTTCTTGAGTGGTCTCTTTTACAGGCTCCTGTGCATACACTGGGCCGGAGAACAAAGCAAGAACAAATAGTAACTTTTTCATAACGATTCCTTTACAACTTCAACAATAGTGGGTTCGCTAATCCAAATGTTCTTAGCCCAACCCTTTACTACAACCTCAGACTCATTTCTGTCATCAGTTGTAAACAAGATGCCTGCTGGCTTTACGATAGCAGACCAAACCTTAGCATCACCGTGAAAGGTGTAGCCTTGTTCCTCATAGATGATTCGTTCAAACATAAGATTGCGCTTAGCGAACCAAACTGCCTTATCATAGTCAGTAGTGAAACTATAGCCAACCTTTACACCACCGCGAAACACTTGAATAGGTTCCTTGATATCATGTGTGGGTTGGTACCGTCTCCAAAGACTGCGCCAAACAGTTTTCATCTGTCCTGGAAATTCATAATCAAGCCAAACATCTTGCACTAGTTGGTTGATTTCGTCCTGTGATACTTCGTTCTCACGAAGATATTTGTCTAGGATCTTAGGGCGATATGGGCGGGGAGTGTGTCCCCAAAGCATTGTATTAATATCAGTCATATTGACTCTCCTTTGTGATGTAGTAGCCCCCTTTCGGGGGCTACTGTTGTTTACTTCTTTGCGACAATAACCTTAAAATCATACCTTTCTAAGATTTTTTCTGGTCCTAAACTTGACATAGCGTGTCCAGGGATAATTTCTTCATCTTCTGGAAAAGCAGTTTGTGCTGCTTCATATAAAAACTTAAGTTGCATTCTATATTGAAAACTAACTGATTCTTCATAAGCCTTTGCTGCTTTGTCGCCGTTGCGAGAATCTTCACGAACCATATCCAACTTCTTCTTAGTTTCCAAAACTGATGTAGTAAAATCAACTGTTCGGGCGCCCTTAAGAATCTCAACTACTTCTGCTTTTTTAATTTCTGTAGTCATATTGACTTTCCTTTATTTGTTAGTAGCATCGTTGCTACATATACTCTTATATAGTATTTATATCTTAGAGTCAACCAAAATCGTACCAGGCAAAAAAAAGGTTGACATATATTCAAATGTGTTGTATAATTACAACAGTCAGCAGCAATGAGGCTTGCTGACACTTAGGGCAAGACTTTTAGTAAACTTGCTTGTCCTACTGTCAGAAACAACAAGAGAGCGGTCTAACTTCCCAGGTTAGGTCGCTCTTTTTTTACCCAAAACATTTGATTCTATATCGTATTTAAAGTATAAATAGATTTGTAAATGTACGAGACATACATTTATTATCCTAAAGCATGTCGTAGCCCACTGTTGACGCGGTGGGCTACACTCTCGTCAAAGAGCATGTTTGGGACTTATGCAAAGGATTTTTTTTATGTCAAAAAGTAGTGCGACTAATATAGATCAAAAAAGTAGTGCGACTAATAGTTATGGTAATGTTATTAATGGGGCATATCCCCTATCGGGGAACGCCCCCGAATGTCGTAATCTGAGTAAGTTCGTTATTCAAGACTTAATTCCCTTAGAAGCACCTCGCTTCTATACCTATTTCAATTGCCAGACTGAATGGCAGCAAAGAAACATTGATGATAAGATTCGTCTTTACCAAAACACTCTAGTAGATTATGTTGTATCAAGACAACATTATACTTTGGGTACTGATTACCTGCAACTACCGCTAGATGAGTTCAAGCGCAAGGTGGGCAAAGTATCAGTCTATGGCTCAAAGAAAGTTGAATACTTTACCCAGGTAGTAGAAACAATTCAATCACAATATCAAATCATCACTAATGGCAATAATCTTACAGGAAAGGTATCTCTCGTGAAGCCACATTATCAACTCAAACATCTTATTCAACTCAAAGACGCAGAAGAACTACTCGTAGCTATGTATGGCGATGTTGATATCACTGACACTAAGTTAGTTGACATTACCCCTGTTGATGTAGGTAGTCTCAAAGCATACATCATGGGCAATGAGAACTATAATATTCAAAACGATACAATTCGCAAGTATCGTGAGCAAGCACAACAAATCTTACTAATCGCTGAACTTACAGGTGGCGTCTTCCCTCAAATCATCAAAGAATCACACTATGGTCGCAGATACTACACTGGGCAAAGCCTACAGACAATGAGTTCAATCGTAAGAGGTGCAGCATTAGGTGACCACTATCAGTATGACTTAAATGCAGCAGTTTACGCAATCAAGTTCTTTCTTTGCACACATATCACAGACAAGAAGTTTACATACACTGGTGAATACATTGAGGGCGGTGCCAAGTACAAAGACAGCATTCGCAAACAGATTGCAAGCTTTGTGTATCAGCCCGACTTCAGCCCAGAAGCCTGGCAGATTGATACAATCAAGAAAGCAATCACTGCTATTGGCTTCGGTGCATCAATGGACACTAAAGGTTATTTTGACAATAACGGAACCTGGCAGAACACAAGCATCGCAGATATCTTTTCGTACAAGAGCAAGACTTCAGGTAACTTAGTTCTCGCTAAAGACAAGTATGCACGATTGCTACAGCATCCCTGGCTTAAAGAGTTCATGCGTGAACAAAAAGAAATGACAGCCCTTATTACTAAGTGGTACATTGATAATGGAGTCATCAACAAGATAGACCACAGTTTTCTAGTAGACGGTAGAAACAGCTTCAACAAGAACAAAGTTATGGCGTATGTGTTCCAGACAATTGAGCGTGGCATCATGGACAAAACTGATGAGTTCATCAAGAACGAAGGCAATCAAGTTCTACTGCGAGTACATGACGCAATCTACACTAAGAAGCGAGTAGACATGGCAGAACTTCATCTAATGCTTACAGAGCAATTCACAGCAGGTCCTGGCAACTATCTTACTGCTAAACTAATCTCATTCAGCCAAGAAGAAGGCAAACGCTTTGAATACTTTGAGTATGAAGATGTTGAACACAAGCAATTCATCAAAGAACAAGAGGAACTTGCTCTTGGTTACAAGTCAACAATGTTACAATGACAGACTTACCGAAACCCTCAATCATTCAAATCAGTCAATGGGAACTTGAGTATTATCGTATACGAATGCCTGGAATGACTAAAGAAGAATACATCAACAAACGCAAGCGTGATTGGTATCGCTTTCACTACTACAACAACAAAGGAACAAATTAATGTTATACACAGGCTCAGGTAATCTACCACATCACATCTATTGCTATGTAGATAGTTCATTCATACGCAAAGACGCAAAACCTAATACTTACGAACCCTGCATCTGGTTTGCATTGCACAGTAAAGCAGGCTACAGTTGGGGCTGTCATGTAATGTTAGAGTGCGGTGCAGTATACAGAGGTCTACCAGCACATGCAATTGCATTCAATACTAAGCCAGAAGCAGACTGGAAACTACACGATACGCAGGTATGGGATTGTTATGGTGACCAGTTCAGCGTCATCAAGTATGATTACTTGCATGGACAACGAGCAGAGATTAGAAGCAGCAAACTGTTTGGTAGATATCTATTCACAGCGATACCTATGTATGATGGCTTCACACAGCACCCAAGTCAATCAAAAGAGTTTATGTTCATTGAACTAGACAATGGCAGATTAACAATCATGCCAACGAATGAGTTACGCTTTCACGATAAGTCATACACTGAGGGTGATTGGCCCAAAGATATTAAACTTAGCGATACTGTATACAGAGTGGAATAAGGTGTAGAAAAGGCGCACTGATACAAAGCCATTCATATCAGGAGTCAAGGACGACAGTTTAATGCGCCTTTCCTACTGTCTATTTATATTCAGTAACTAACATAGTTATAAATACTTGTAAGGAACTGAACATGAATAAGAAACAATTTGACAACCTAACAAAAGAATTATTAGAAGCCGAAGAACAATACGGGACCGAAGCAGTTTCGGAACGCTTTAATAAAGTTGCTTGTGCTGAAAATCCTGATGGATTGTTTCATACTCTTGATGAGATGATGGAATACAGCGAAATGAAGGACAATAAATGAACCTACATAAACAAATGACCGACATTCCCGTTGACCCTAACGCTACGCCAACCAACATAACGGTTACTCCAATTAACATCATTATGCCAAAGCGTTTACCACAGCGTGACGATAATGTTTGGCTTACTAGCCCAGTAAAGGTTACGCCACAATGATTACTCACGCACCCACACGCTATACAAGCCAATTCTATTTCTATGAGAACGATTACATTATCGGCGCATCAATCAAGATGTATGGTGAATACACTCAAGTAGAAGTTGACTTACTAAAGAATTACATTAACTCTACCTCTGTTGTATATGACATTGGTGGTAACATTGGTTATCACACTGTTGCATTTGCAAGTATGGCTAAAGAAGTACACTCCTTTGAACCGAATGACCGTAACTACCTGCTACTAGAGAAAAATACAGAGCATCTTAGTAATGTTAAGTTATATCACTCTGCTTGTAGCAATGTAGTGGGCGAAGCATTCATCAGTGATTATGATACCAGTACTCCTGGTAACTATGGTGAATGTATGATGGCAGAAACAGGTCAACCCTGCACTACTGTACGAATTGACGATTTAGATTTGCCCCCACCAGATGTCGTAAAGATTGATGTTGAGGGTCACGAACTAAAAGTCTTCCAAGGTATGCAGAACACCATCAGCAAACATCGCCCAGTGATATTCTATGAGTCAATGCACGGCACTGGCTTTGATGTAATCTATGATACACTTAAAGGATTTGGGTACACTATCTATTATTTTCCAGCAGCAAACTACAATCCAAATAACTTTAACGGTGAAACACGAAATGTATTCGGTGGTGGAGGTGTAATCAATTGCATCGCATTGCCTAAGCATCACGGTAAGATTGCTGGGCTACCCGAAATGCTTGACAGAACCGACAACTACAACATTGCTTTAGGAAGATTCATAAAGGCTAAAGAGAAACAATGAAGAAAGAAGTACGCTGGACAAGATGGCATCGTTATGATGACAATGGTGACAAGCACATCAAACGCTTTGAGAACCATGAAGACCCCTCAGACATTACTGAGCAGGGTTACACCTCATGGGTGCGTGGTACAGGTAAACTAAGTAGTGAACACTATAATAATGTTGTCACCGCTATTCGTGCTGTATGTCAAGGCGTACCCAAGACTGATGAACACAAACAAAAGATGCGTGAAGCAAAGTTAGGTGTACCGAAATCAGAAGAACATAAGAAGAACATGTCATTAGCCTGGGAAAGACGCAGAGAGAATGGCATGGGTAACAACTCAGAAGAAAGCAAATTAAAGCAGAGTCAGAGCCGTAAAGCAGCGAACCAAAATGTTTATCACAAGGCTATGGCACAATTAGAACAATTGAAAAGACAAGGGTCAATGTAATGGTAAGAATAGTTAACTTTCACGATGCGGAAGACGATAACATCTATGTAGAAACAGATGACATGATTATGTATTACATGCCATTAGATGTGTGGGATACTGCTGAATCACCCGATGAACTTGTTAACAACCCTATCGCTAAGGCAACTTACTTACTACATTACACTGACCATTTCCAAACAATGCTAGGAGACAACTAATGAAAGCACTAACCGAAACAATTGAACGCATTAACATTAAGATACTACAAAAGACCGTAGACTTGCAGAAAAAGCAAATCAAAACACATAAGGAACAAGTCAAGCGCCACGAAAGACTAATGAAAGCATTGATGCAAGAATTAGATTACCCTTCTTGGAAGATATCAGCAACTATACTGGCCAACTATAAAGACCATGATGAGGGAAATACTACAAAGAAAAAATGATGTTTGGAAGTTGTTTGCATATGGTTGCGACTATTGTGAGAAAACATTTAAGACTGAAAAATACTGCTCCAATCATGAAGAACAATGTTTAACTATAAATACTAGAAAGAAACTAAAGTTAGGAGAACACATGCTCATTCAAAGAATTACAAAAGGTGGACAATCATTCTTTCGTCAAGGACAAGACGGTAAACTTTACAAGACTAGAGAAGAAGCCCAGTCAAGTGGCAAGAAGAAGGGCGCTGATGGTAAAGCATGTTGGGAAGGCTATCGTTATGCCGGCACTAAGGGCGGCAAAGACAAATGTGTTAAAGTAAAAGGAAAGTAAAATGCCAGTACAAAAGATTACTAGAGGTGGAATGACAATGTATCGTTACGGTGATAGCGGTAAGATGTACAAGACTCGTGAAGAAGCAGAAATGCAGGGTCGTGCAATGTATGCATCAGGCTATCGTAGCAGAGAAGACAACAAGGCTGAAAGAGCCGGTCGTCAAGTTGCACGAGACATTGAATATGATGACATGCGTAGTGGTACCCGTGAGCCTGCAAGAATGCGTGACGCTAAAGCAGAGCGTGCTGGACGCACAGTTACTAGAGACATTGAATATGATATGAAACGAAAGCGTAGATAAAATTATGAGTGAACAAATTACCCCTGAATTGAACTATTCATATAAACTAATAAAAGGTGGCGATGGTCATCTTTATGTTAGTATTCAGCCACTAATGAAAGACATTGCTGAGTCAGTAAGACAGATGCAAGAAATGGATGTTAGTCACCTAAGTGATGAGAACCAGCGTATCTTTGACTTAAAGATGTTGGGACTTACAACTGTGTATGAGTTCTTAGGTGCATTCGTTACTGAACAAATGCTAAAGGACAAAGCCGCAGAACTTAAGGGTACTGTGCCACTAAACACTAGCGATAGTTACTGTCCAATGGGAGATGGCTTCAATGTCACAAAACATTAATAAACAATTAAAAGGATTGCTTGACCGCCCAATGAATGTTAGTCACATTGCTAACTTCAACAAGATGGTAGTAGAACTTAGTCCCTACATGACTGAGATTGAGATTGATAAGTGCATTGACCATATGTACATTCTTGAACACAGTATTGGTGACAGTAACCCATCAGTATCAGATTGTAAGACACAGTTGCAGTTGATGCTGGGTAGCGAACGCTTCCTTGATATTTGTAAAGCGTGGAACGCAAAGAACCAGAAGTGGCTTACATCATTTGGTAAGTTAAAGTACAAGAAGATTAGTGACGGTAGTTATTGGGATGGATTAGACCCTGAAGATAACGCTGATGAATATGAAAAGGTGTACATCTAATGAGTTACAAACCTACACAAGCAATGGCTGACAACGCACAAGCAGGAATGAATATGCGTGACAAAGCAACACCCAGTAACAAAGGTGGCACAAGTGTAGGGCTTGCAAGAGCGAATCAGTTCATCAAGCGTGAGAATGTAACATTAGATACTGTTAAAAGAACCTATAGTTTTCTTAAACGAGCAGAAGTATACTATCAGCCCGGTAGTCCTACTCCTGGTACACAAGCATATCTTATGTGGGGCGGCAATGCTGGACTTACCTGGGCTACTAAGATACTACGCCAAGAAGGATTAATAAATGATTAACGAAGAAGATTGCTGCGGTAATTGCATAGACGGTGAACCTTGCTGTGATGAAGAACTAGCACAACATATTGAAGAACATATCGTAGAACATACTAAGCCTGAACAGCAGACCGATATTATTACTGAAGGTGTAACAATAGATATTGAAGAACTTGCAAGACATTTGTGTTGTCAAACAAGTTTCCATGTTATCTATGATGCAATGTATGGATTAGATAAGAATGGACTAATAAAGTTGCGTGATATGTTAAAAGAATATACACCAACTAATTCATTACACCCACACCTTAATGCAATGTTTGAAAAGGCGATAGACCATGCCTAACTTATACACTGTCAGATTCTTATTGCCTGAACTGATGATTGGTACATTGCTTGGCATTTACATAGGAAGTATATTATGAGCAAAGTAAATGGCGGTAGACGCCCAGGTGCTGGTAGACCTAAAGGGTCAACGAGCAAACTAACTGCTGAGAAGGTACTTGATTCAATCAAGAAAACTTGCGGCAAACCCTTTGAAGAACTATTAGCAGAAGGTTATGCATTAACTATTCTCGCTGCTGATATGCCTGCACGACAGAACTATGAGAAGATGATTCTCGGTAAAGTCATTGCAGAGAAGCACGAGATTGACCACACTACATTGGGTCAAGCGATGACTAATGTGTTCTCATTCCCAACTAAAGAGTTGCCTGAATGGGAAAGCAAAACAGCACTTCCGGTAAAGTTTACTTCAATTGAGAAAAAATGAAGAATCAAATAGAGATACCTTTATTTGGTCAACAGTCAACTATATTTCAAGATTGGCTACAGACTGATAAGCACTGTATAGACATTGTGCCTGTTGGTAGTGGTAAGACATTTCTTGCTGCTATTGCGCTGCCTATATTTGCGAGTGATGAAAAGTATCACAAAGGTAAAGATATTATCTATAGTGCGCCTACTGGGTCAATGATTAAGTCACTGATATGGGAACCGTTAAAGAAATCCTGCATTGAATACTTTGGCTTAGTAGATGGTAAAGACATTAACAACAGTGAACTAACAATTAAGTTCCCAAGTGGCGTATTCATTCGTTGCAAATCAGCAGAACAAAGAGAGAACTTAAGAGGTCTCAATGTTGGCGTGTGGGTAGCAGACGAAGCAGCCCTCTACACATCTGATACGCTACAAGAAATCACAAACAGACTTAGACCTAAAGTGGGTCAGCCTGACACTGCTGGTAGATTGATTGTTATCAGTACGCCTAACGGTGCAGGGCCACTGTATGATTTGTTTAAGATGGCACTAGAAATGCCTCAGAAATATATTGTTAGACATTTGAACTATGAAGAAATGCGTAGCGGTAATCGTGACTTCATTGATGAACAAAAGCGAATACTAAGTCCCCTCAAGTTTAATCAAGACTATATGTGTCAGTGGGAATCTGTTGCTGACCAGTTCTTCTACACATGGGACAGACATAAGTATTGTAGAGAAATTGTAGACAAACAACAAGACTTGTACACATTCCACGACTTTAACAAAAGAGTAATGTGTGCAACAGTAGCACAGGTGACAAATGCAGGAAAGCCAGACGGAACTATTGAGATACTTAAATCTTATGCAATACCTGACTGCGGGACTGAAGGACTTGCGCAGGCTATCAGACAAGACTTCCCCAGAAGACGAATTAACGCAGTCATTGATATGTCAGGAACTCAAGCGAATAGAGATACAACTTCGCCCTTTGGTATCACTGATAGAGTCTTACTTGAGAAGTATGGATTTACAATCGTCAACAGTAGGAAATCAAACCCCCTTATCACTGACACAGATAATACGAGCAATGGATTCATCAACAGAGGTGGACTTATCGTAGACCCTAATGATAAGAAATTATTAGAAGCACTACAGACTTACCACTTTGAAGATGGTACACGCAAGAAATTAGTAAAGTACACAGAACAAAAATACGCCCACATAGATGGCTTAGGAGATTCAATCAGATATGGCATACACCACCTTTTCCCCATTCAACATCACACCATTGGCATATCAGAGTATGTTAACTCTGATCAACGCTTATCCCGTGCAAGTAGCCCTGGCGGCGAGTATATGCCTCATAGCCCTCTGTACCCTGGGGGTCCTACTTGGGAAGAGATTCTAAAGGGCGAGCAAGAAGAAGACTTCATGAGTTGGGGCTAGTATAAATAAACTATAGGAGACAACTTATGGCAAGAGGACGAATATCAAAACCCGTACTTGAACGATTTAACAAAAAGTATTTGATTAATGAAACAACTGACTGCTGGGAATGGCAAAATGCAACTAACAATATCGGATATGGTATGTTTCGTTTTGGTCCTGGCGTAATGCGTACAGCACACAGAGTTAGTTATGAATTGTTTAATGGCCCTATTCCTGCAGGGTTAGCAGTGTGTCATAAATGTGACAATCCAATATGTGTTAACCCAGAACATCTATGGGCTGGTACACTTAAAGAAAACTCACAAGATATGGCTGCTAAAGGAAGGCATAGTCGCTATATGTTAGGTAGAAAACATGCCCTAGGTACTTGCAATCAGTGCGGTGTTGTAAAACCAGTTAATCTAATTGCTAGAAACCACAATGATAAGTGTAAACATAAGCCGTGAAGTATAAATACACTAAGCGCAATGTGTTCTACACTCATATATGAGAGACAATAATCTATGAATAATTCAGAACTCCTGAAGAAAAATCCTGTTTATAATGTAATTTACGAGCAAATGTTAGCCTACCAGTTAGCATATCTCGGTGGTTACAGTTTTAAACAGTATGTGCGTAAGAAACGCCCAAGTGAAGATAGCAATCTATGGATTGACTTAATTAATAACACAATTGCACAGCCTATTTGCCGTTATATTGTAGATACCATCAACGATGTACTGTTTGACCCAGGTGTAAAGCGCAATCTACAGTTCTGTACACCCGCTGGTTCGTTCATCAACCCTAAAAATGCAGAGTGGGCAGACTTATTCCTACTTGACGCTGACTTAAACAACAGCAGTTTGACAGCATTTATGGAACAAGTGGGTGACTTAACAAGCATTTACGGACATTGCTGGATTGCAGTTGACATGCCACAAGCAGGTGACGGTACATTAGGTCGCCCCTATACTGTTGCTATTCAGCCCCTCAATGTATGGGACTGGGAGTTTGACTATTACGGTGGCAGACCTATTCTTAAGCATGTTAAGATACTTGAGATGGAAGATGAGAATTGCTACTACATCAAATGCTATCACTTAGGTGATTCAAATAATCCTTCGTACTACAAATCATACGAAGTTGAGAAGAATGCAAACACTATTCAATTGAATGCACCTGCAAAACTTATTGGTGAAGGTGTCTTCCCACTAGGAATGTCTATCCCAGTATTCATTGCATACGGTCGTCGTGACCCTCGCAGAATTGATTTAGGCGTATCAGACATTGACAGCGCAACAGATGCACAACGAGAACATTATAAACTAGAATGCGAGGCCTATTCAGCGGTACAATTCGCACACACAATCATTCGTGCAGAGCCAGGCGTTAAAGTACCAGTACACTCTGGTGCAATCGTTCGTGCAAGTGAGGGGCAGATTGAAGCCATCACTATTGATACTGGCGATGTTCTTACAATCATCAAGAAGCAAGATAACATTCTAGAACAGATTGAAGCGTTGACTGGCTTAGGTGGTTTACGCAACACTAAGAATCAAATCGCATCAGGAGTTGCCATCATTGAAGAACGCAAGCAATTGCATAGACTTGCAAAAGCAAAAGCAAGATTGATGGAAGCAGCAGAAGAAACTATTCTTACCTATGCTGCTCGTTATATGAATATGCGTTGGGCTGGCGAAGTTAGATATAACACTGACTATGAAAGCCACGATACCAACTATAGATTAGCATTAATCAAAGAAGCAAAAGCATTGTCTCCAGAAGACCCAGTAATCAATGCACTAGTCAATAAAGAAATTATTGGTATGCTTGCACCTTCTACTCAGATTGCTGATTATGAGCAACTATACATTGACACTATTCAAGACCCTGCACTAAAGGGCTTGATGACAGAAACTAATCAAGAAGTATTGAGTCGTGACCTCATGCCAAGTATGATCCCTGTAGAGAGAGAATACGAAGATGATGACAGCAATATGGAAGAAGCCAGTGAAGACGCTGGCGGCGATGATGGCAATGCTACATTACTTGGTGGTGCGGGAACGCCCATCACTAATCTAGGAATAACATATACACCTCAACAGGCAATTGCAGTGCAGTTAACTGGTGGGGTAAACACAGGTAGATAATTCTATTATACGAATAGAATAAATACAATACAAATCGGTAGTTACGAACAACTAAGGAACAATTAAAATGAATGAAGATACTTTCGTTGGCAACGAACAAGCCCCTGAAGCAATGCAGGACCAGGCAACTGGTAACAATGCGGAACAGAATGTTAATGCAGGTGCAATTCGCAAAAGCACCACTAATTCAATTCTAAATGCTCTCAGCAATGCGAGTGGACAGAACTTTGAATCAGTAGAAGCAGCGTTAAGTTTTATGGCAAGAACATCTGCTCAACAAACCAGCGGTGGCAACGCACAGCCAGTAGAACAACAGAATACAGATAGACGCTCTAATCGTGTCACTACAAATGACTTGCATGAACAGTTCAATCGCCTCCAACAGGACCTTTCTATGAAGGAACAAAAGTTGAGAGAGCGTGACTTGGACTCAGAGATTCAACGAGCAATGGGTGAACGATTTGACTCCGATCTACTTGACTACGCTTTAACTAAAGTAAAGTCAAACATTGAATGGTACGATGATGGTACCTATGCAATTGTAGATAACAAGGGTCGTGAACGCTATGGTATAGATGGTTCTCCTCTAACAATCAATGGTCTCGTAAATGAAGTAGCGCAGGGTAATCCTAAACTTCTTCGCCAGAGTAGCGGGAACAGTGGTTCTGGTTTAAGACCTGGACAAGGTGGTTTTGCTGGTGCACTTGAAGAAGGCATACCAGATTATACTCGTGACCCAGCAGCGTTTAACGCATGGGCTGCACGAAATGGTCTTGGTAAGAATGTCGGACTTAAGGGTATGAAAGTTTCAGCAACATCGTCGGCTCCAAGTCGCAAAATACTCTAAAATATGCCAACTAAAGGAGAATTATAATGGCTTATGTATTAGGCGGTCCAAATAACGAAGCAGATGGCTTCACAACCGCAATCGCATCTTTCGCACTCCGTGCTATGCACGAATCAATCGGTCTTGTCAACATGACCAATGTTGTAACACCAACACAGGGTAACGAGTTCCTCGTTCCTAACTTCGCTCCAATCACTTATCAGGATTACAATGCTAACGGCACTGGTGGTTCATGGGGTACTGGTAACGCAACTGTACAGAACCCTTCACTTGGACAAGGTTCTATCACAGCAACTCCAGCAGTTGCTTCAACTGCATTTGATATCTTCTACGGCTGGACAACTTCGTTCCAGTTGGCTGCTACTCTTGGTGGTGAACTTGGCGAATCATTCGCTGAAAAAGTTGACCAGCGTGTAACTGCTGCATTCTTGGATTTCAAAGCAACTCCAGGCAACGAATATTATGGTACTGCACCAGGTACAACTTTACCTGCTGACGGTTTCCAGCGTGTTCTTGAATTGGGTGCTATGGAACTGCTTCAAGCAGGTCTTCCATCAAACACTTCAGGTTGGACAACTGGCTTCTCTGCAAGTGAAGTGCTTGAACTTGTTCGCAACATCAAGCAGAACTTCAAGGTTGCTCGTATGCCAGGTGCTCCTGTCATCGTTCTTGACTCAAACGGTTATGTAACTGAAGCATCAAACAATGCAATCGGTGGAAGCGGTTCTTCGTTGACTCGTCTTCTTGCTGAATTAACTGGTGGTGCAGTTGCATCTTCAGGTGGTTCAAACCTTTCTGCTCTTGGTAATGAACTATTGTCAACCGGTAAGATTGAATCTGTATATGGTTGCCAAATCATGTTCACAACCTTCTTGCAGTCTGCAAACCGCATTATGCTAGGTCAAGGTTCAACAAGCCCAGTGCTTGTTGGTGCTTACTTCGGTGACAGTGCATTGTTCACTGTTATGAAGGAAGGTCTACAGTTGAAGTCAGGTGAAACTCCTGGTGGTCTCCAGATGTGGTTGACTGGTGTCGGATACTTCGGTTCTGGCGTTGGTGACCTTCGTCGTGG
>B570J29032_109958801_pt1 | contig 15068 bp, 11 predicted proteins | sample LakMenEpi16Nov12_FD_29032 | JGI IMG/M metagenome (IMG submission 29032) | reverse complement strand
TCAAAAGTCAAATCTTGTTATAATGATTAAGTAGCCATTTCTGGTTCTAATTTACTATTCTTAAAGAATTTCCATCGTAGGCGGCTCCATATCTTCTTAACGGCCACGAGGCAGGTCCTTCAGTAACTTCTCCATCAAAAATTCTCCATTTAGAACCACTTATGGTATCCTTCAAATCAAAATTATTTTGTTGAACCTTTACTCTAGCATAAGGATTATCCGGTAAATAACTTGAAGTTCTCTCAAGCACCACAAATTCTTCATTGCTTTTTCTGTAAATAACTATACCATTAATGCCAACGTTATTCATATACATCCAGCCACCAATACTTTGAATTGGAAAGTAAGTTGGATTATTAGGATAAATTACAAAATCAATTGGTATATATGGAACTGGATTATTAGCTTGTGGCTGAGTTGCTTTCTTTTTTTTACACCCATTAACACTAATTATCAAACAAAATAGTAGAGTGAAGGCTAATAATGATTTTAAATATTTATTTTTGTACAGCAATTAGTTACAAATTTAACGAAAAAACAAGCCATTTGCAATCCAAACCAAAAGCATATTTGCCCTTAGTTTACGCCTTGGTATTAACCGGTGGCGTTTTTATTGGTTATTATTTTAAACAAAAAAGTACAGGGATTAATGACCAAGGTAATACGGCATCAGGCTCAAAAATAAACAGCTTAATTAATTATATAACTAATCATTATGTTGATACCATCAATGCAGATCAGCTTGAGGAAAAATCAGTAGCTTCAATACTTAAGAATTTAGACCCTCATAGTGATTACATTCCTGCCTCAGAATTTGAAATAACCAACGAGCCTTTGGAGGGAGAATTTGATGGAATTGGAATTGAGTTTAATATTTTAAATGATACCATTACAGTTATTAATCCCATTGTTGGTGGACCTTCTGAAAAAATTGGATTAAAGGCAGGTGATAAAATTGTAAAGGTCAATAATAAATTGGTTGCAAATACAGGTATCTCCAACAAGGAAGTGTTCAAATTATTAAGAGGCAAAAGTGGGACAGAAGTTAAATTAAGTATTATAAGAAAGGGACAGTTAAAGCTGATTGATTTTAATATTGTTAGAGGAAAAATTCCTCTTTATAGTTTAGATGTAGCTTATCTATTAACAAAGGACATAGGTTACATTAAAATTAGTCGGTTTGCTGAAACAACTTATGATGAATACCTAAGCGCCTTTAACAAGCTCACTAAACAAGGGATGAAAAAACTCATCTTGGATTTGAGGGATAATGGAGGCGGATATCTTAATATCGCAGTGGATTTAGCTGATGAGTTTTTAATGAATGGTTTACAAATTGTATACACGGAAGGTCTGCATCAGCGAAAGAAAACATACAATGCAACTACCAAAGGTGGGTTCGAAAATAACCCGTTGGTTGTGCTTATTGATGAAGGAAGTGCCAGTGCCAGCGAAATCGTAAGCGGGGCTTTACAGGATAACGATAGAGCTACGATTATTGGAAGAAGAAGTTTTGGAAAAGGCTTAGTTCAGGATCAGCTCAATTTAACAGATGGTAGCGCTATTCGTTTAACTATAGCCAGGTATTATACCCCAACCGGACGTTGTATTCAAAAGCCATATGATAAAGGTAATGATGCTTATTACGAGGAAGAGTTGGAGCGATACAATCACGGTGAACTTTATAACAAGGATAGTATTAAGGTAGATAAATCTAAAAAATATACAACCCCAAAAGGCAAGGTAGTTTATGGTGGTGGTGGAATTGTACCGGATATTTTTATTGCTGCAGATTCAGCTAAATACGATAAATCTATTAACTTATTGGTTTATACCGGAAATTTGAATGCATTTACATTTAATTATACTGATAATAATCGGGCAAGGCTGCTAAATAAGTATCCAACTGATAAAGCGTTTGTAGAAAAATTTAACACAAGTGATACTGAGATAACCGCACTTAATAATTTTTTGAAGTCCAAAAAAGTAACACAAACTTATTCATTATCTAACAAGGGCTTAGCTCATTTAATGAAAGCATTTATCGGAAGAGTTCTTTTTGATAAAGATGCTTATTATCCTATCATCAATAAAACGGATGAAGCAATTATTAAAGCAATTGAAGTTCTTGATAATTCTAAGATTTAACCGTTTATTATTTTTGAAATCACAATACGCTTTATTGTTTTGATGGAATTGGCATACCACCCGGGAATTGATTCATAAGTTGTTGCGCCTCGTCGTTATTAGGTTTTGGAGGAGTACCTTTTTTAAAGTTACGGATATTGTAGGTTATTGTAAATAAATAGTATCTTCTCAAAGCTAAATTATTAAAATCTTCGGAGTAGTTGGCATTAAATGTTCGTCCGATGCTTGCATTTTGATTTAATAAGTCATATACACTAATTTTTGCCTCAAGATTTTTATTTTTAAGTAATTTGTACCCAATGAATGCATTCCACAAATTAAAATTTTGATTAAATTTTTGAGTTAATCCACTAAAAAGATTGGCATTAAAGTCAGAGTTCAAAATAAGACGTTTATAAACAAAATTTACTTTTAATCCGGCCGTTTGATTCAAAAACTGATTGTCAGCTTGAACTTGTACAGTGTTTTTTAGATCAGTGTAACTGGCATTGTAGCTTAAAGAAAAATCTATGTTTTCATTAACATTACTTCCTACAAAAATACCTCCTGTGTATCCAAATGTACGCGCGTAGTTAAGTAAATTATTTGCTTTGGATGGTGTTTGATTGAATGTAAAACCGGTGTTTAAATTTACATTGCTTTTAAGTTTTTTAAATGGAAAACTATAGTTAAAGAAAGTACGACTTTGAATATAATTATTAAGGTTTGTATAGGTATTAAGCAAGGCACCGCGTTTTACTGTTACACCGTTAATTATGGTGTCGTTTGCAATGGTTGTTGAAATTGAACTTATATTATTGTTGATGTAATTAAAAGAAGTAAACACCATGATATTGGTTTGTTTAACAGAATTAAACCCACCATATCTTCCAAATATAGAATGTTCATAGGTTTGCTTAAGACTTGGATTTCCAATTTTTGGTTGCAACGCATTCGAAATGTCTAACACGTTTTGTAACTGTGTAACACTTGGTATATTTGTGTTGGTTCGGTAATTTAATCTTAAATTATTTTTTTTTATTTTATAATTCAGTCTGACATTAGGTAATATGTTGTTAAAAGTATTGTTTACTCTCGCTTCGGAAGGAAAAATTTGATTACCCACTAAATTGGCACTTTGAACGTCTGATCCTATACTAAAGTTTAAGGCTTTATTTTGAAATCGATAAGAAATTCCTCCTTTTTGAGTGATGTAAGTATTATTAAATGAATTACTTAAAGGAATGTTTTGCAGTACATAATCTGTTCGCAACGAATCAAAATCGTTAGCAATTTTGTTATTTAAGTTAACGGCATATCCTGGCGAATAACTCAATTGTAACTGCGAATTTTTAAATATTGGTTCAGTATAGGTTATCGTTGGGTTAATCCGTTTAGAATTTGAATAGGCATTGTAATTTTGATTTAAGATTTGTTTTGTAAATACTGTTGCAACTGGCGTGCTGAATAAATTCTCTGATATGTAATCGCCATTACTTGATTTTTCGGTGAGTTGGGTAAACAAGTTAATTGAAAATGTTCTGAAGTTCTTTTTGAATTTGTGCATCCAAAGGAATGAATTGTTGGCATCATAACCACTGGCATTGTTGCCGGTTTGATTGTTACTTGAACTTGTAAGCAATGTGTCATATAGTGTATTAGTGGCAACAAGGTTGTTTTGCGAATTATTTTTTTGATATATAAATGCAGGATTTACAATGATAGTATTTGACGAATCCAATTTAGATTCTATTCTAAAATTGAAACGGTGATTTTGATTATTAATATTGTCTTTTGAGGTTTGATTATATAATAGTTGGTCAGCTGAAAAATAATTGCGCAATGTTTGAGATGCGTTTTCATTAGCTGAGAGATTAAAGAAGTAACTACCCGAAACACTTGTTTTTTTTGACCATTCGTCGCTATAATTGATACCAATTGCTTGCGTTTCACTAATTCCTGCCTGATTGCTTGTCATTAAATTAGATTGTGCATTCATAACACCCCTCATTCCGCCTGCGTTAGAATTGCCTTGACCACCTCGCCCTGATCCTCCTCCAATGCCCGTGTTGCTGAGTGCGCCATTAATGTCTGAAATACTAAAGTTTTGCTGATTAATGTTATTAAATAAACCTAATACCGAAATACGTTGCTTGCTTTTGAAACTATTTAGTGTAAATCCTGAATTGTATCGAACATTTTCACCTTCGTCAATGCCTGCTCCAGCATATATTTTACCAAACTGACCAACATTTTTACCTCGTTTGGTTACCAAATTGATTGTTTTTTGATTATTATCGTCTGTAAATCCGGTGAATGCTGCTTGATCACTCATTTTATCAAAAAACTCAACTTTATCAATTATTTCAGCAGGTATGTTTTTTAGCGAGGCATTGGCATCATCCCCAAAAAATGGTTTACCGTCTACCAATACTTTTTGAACTGTTTCGCCATTAACTTTTACGCCGGTATTATCACTTGTAACACCGGGCATTTTTTTGATTAAATCTTCTGCAGTCGCATCTTTATTTACTTTGTAAGCGTCGGCATTAAACTGTGTTGTATCCTCTTTTTGCTCACCTCTTTTTTGAAGTGCCGTAACTTCAACTTCCTTTAAAACTTTTGAATCAGAGGTTAATAAAAGTGTTCCTAAGTTCTGAGTTAAAGTAGTATTTGATAATTGTTTAACTAATTTTTTAAAACCTAAATAAGAAATTTGAATAAAATTGTTTTTCAAACTATCTATCTTAAAATTAAAGGCTCCCAGCGAATCAGTTATCTGAAAAGAAATTAGACTGCTGTCTTTAGAAAGAATTTTAACAGTTGCGCCAACAACAGCTTGTTTTTCATCATCAATTATATTCCCTGTTATGGTGTATTGCGCATTTAAGTATTGAAACCCCGTAAAAAATAATATTAATAAAATAAACTTGTTCATTTATTTAGAATATCCAAGACCTTTTAATGTTCTGGTCACAATTAGTTTGGATAACTTACTGAAGTGTTTGTCAATAATTTTTTTTGGATTATTTAAGCTTGAATCAAATTCTTCTTCTGCTGTTCCGGAGTTAATTTCTTTTGCGTCAATTGTATAAACGGTGTAGTGCACAACTAATTTTCTGTTCTCAGTACCGGTTGATATTTGTCCTGGTTTACTGTTACCGCTGGCTTTAATATCCAATTGGTTAATAAATACAAATACTTTACAATTATATTTCGAGGCTAATAAGGGAATTAACTTAGCGTTAGTAACCTTTGCATTCATAAAACGCTCATCGGAATTAGTTTCAACAACCACTTGTCCCTTTACGATTTCCTTTTTATCTTTTTCTTTTTTAGGGGGGTGATAATTTTCCTGATTAGGTACCTTCTGGTATTCGTAACTTAAATTGGAATAGATGCTATAAAGTTCCGGTTTAAATTTAGTAGTATCGCTCATTAAATCAACTGAACTTATTTTTTCCGATTTAAATGCAAATCCTAGTTGCTCATTTAACCCATCTCTAAAAATGTGTTTAATTTCTTTAGGATTTAATTTAGTTTCTGAGCTTAATTTATAATCAATTTCACTCATGTAAAGTTTAGGTTCAAACGGTATTAACATCACCTTACTTTTTGAGAGTAACTCCCTTTCAGGGGTAGAATTTTTTGTGTTAATGGTTGTTTGTTGCGCTAAAATAAGGTTAACACTGATTAAGAATAGGGCAATTATATTTATTCGGCCAATCAATCTCTTAAAAAATCGGTGTTTGCAAAAATCATTAAAGCCAGTACAATAAATAAACCAACTTGATTGGCATAGTAAATAAATTTATCACTCACCTTTTTACCCGTAATCATTTCAAAAAGAATGAACATGATGTAACCACCATCCAACATTGGAATAGGTAAAAAATTCATGAACGCTAAACCAAAAGATAAGAGGGCAGTAAACATCCAAAAGTGTTGCCAATCCCAGGTTGTACTCATTTGTTTGGCCATGGTGCTAAAACCACCTACTTGTTTGTAAGCATCTTTAACAGTAAATAATAAAGCCAATTCTTTTCCACGCATGGCTACTTGCTCTAAACCATCACGTGTACCTTGTGTTAATGCTGTCAAAACATTAAATGATTGCTTTACCGGTTCTATTTTTGTTCTGTCTTTTACAACAATTCCTATTTGTCCGTCTTCGTTTACTTTACATTTTGTTTTGACTGTATCAGCATTTCGTAGAATAACCAAATTAACTTCGCCTTTAGCATTTTTAGCTAATTGCCCTTGGAATTCATCAAAGAAGGTGATTTTTTGTTCGTTCACTTTTATAATTAAATCTCCTGATTTTATATCTGCATTGGCGGCATACATAAGTTTACTAACTGAATCTACACTTGGCATTAAGATGCGTGGGGCAATGAAACCCGTTTTTTTCAATCTCTTAAGTATAATGCCTTTTTGATCATTGGTTACGGTTATGGAGAATTTTTGTCCGTTTGCATGAACGCCTTCTATGGTTTTTCCGCCATTAATAATTAATTCAATTGGTATTCTATTTATTGATTTTACATACTTACCATCAACGGAAGTGATGTAATCACCATTTCTTAGCCCAAGTTTGTATGCAACAGAGTCAACAGCTAATCCATGAGGTAATTTGGTTACCGGGAGGGTTTGTTTGCCCCATACTAACAAAGCCATCCAGAAAATAACTATACCCAATAAAAAATTAACTAAAATACCACCCATCATTACCAACAAACGTTGCCATGCCGGTTTGCTTCTTAGCTCCCACGGTTCAGCAGGTTTCTCAATAATTTCTTTATCCATTTGCTCATCTACCATTCCCGCAATTGAAACATAACCACCAAAAGGAAACCAACCTAAACCATATTCTGTATCTCCAATTTTTTTCTTAAAAAGTGCAAAGTTGGCAATGTTAGGAAATGGGAATAAAAAATCGAAGAATAAGTAAAACTTTTCTACTTTACAGCCAAAACGTTTGGCAAACCAAAAATGACCGAACTCGTGGAGCGTGATAAGAATAGTAAGACTTAAAAATAATTGAGCAATTTGAACTAACATATAAAATAAGTAAGGTATAAAAATACACTTATTTTAGCTTAAATATATAGTAGATTAGCAATTTTTAACCCAAAAAAGTCCCAAATAAGTGTTAGTCCGGAAATATCTCCGAATCCGGAACACATTTACATTTTGGTGCCAAACGTGGATTAATGGTCATTTCCTCAGGCACAAGTCCTTTCTTTTCTTTATTGTATTTTAAGGTAAACCTTACTTCAGATTTAACAGTAATACCGTTTTTTACAGTTGGATTCCAAAGATCCATTTGTTTAATGGCGTTTGTAACAAGTTCGTTAAGTTCTGTATTGGTGCCGGTAACCATGGCTTTTTTAATATTTCCGTCAAAGTTTAATTGTAAACGCACCATGCTTCCGACTTTTCCGGCATGTCTTCTTTGTTTTTTCGTTAGAGTGACATTGGTAACAAAAAAATTAATTAAATCTTCGTCATTATTTCCATAGCAGGCAGTTCGGCAGGCTTTAGGATCTTTTGCTTTACGTGGTTTAGAATACCCTGCTTTCTTTTTAGGTTTAAAATCAGCCTCACTTATTTCAGTGGTCGTTTCAGGACCTTCAACTAATTCGCCTCCATCATCATCTTTTTTATTAGTCTCTTCTTTTTTGTTTTTGTCTGGCTTTTCTTCTTTTTTAGTTTCATTCGTTTTCTTAGGTTCTTCTTTAATTTTTTCTTCCTTTACTTTTTCTTCTTTGATAGGTTTCTTCTTCTCCTCCGGTTCACTTTTTTTCTTTTCTTCTTTAAGCGGTTCAGTTGTTTTTTTAACCTCTTCAACTTTCGCAACTACAACCGGTTCCACTTTTTTTGGTGCCGGTGGTGTATAGTAAATATAAAACCCTTGCTTGGCTTTAAAACCTGCTGTATCACCTTTAAAGTTGGACTGGCAGTGATTTTTAAAGACGGTACTGAATTGAAAAATAGCAGGGTAAGTTTTTAATAAATTCTCCCAACGTTCCTGATTAGAAGTTTCACGATCGTTAATATCCTCAGGGCTTGTTTCAGAAAAAACCAATACAATTTCGTTTACTGGAAAGTTAGCAATGGAATCAATAGTATTAACCTTCACCATTGCTCCCGAGCCTTTTTTAGATTTTGTAAATACATAATTTTTGGCAGGTTTATATGCAGTACTTGAAGAATCTAAATCAAAATTCATTTCATCAAAAGTAGGTGCTTGCGCTTGAGTAGCTATACTGTAAAAGAATAAAAAACTTAAAGCAATTTTGCGAATCATAATTATAGATGGTTTTTCTTTGAAATGTAATATTATGCAATATTATTTTATCAATCAAGTAAAAAATGATTAAAATAAACCAAGCCAAAAAAAGATTTTCTGTAAATTTAGTGATTGAACCAACCTAAGCGCACCTATGATTAACTATACAAAATTTAAGTTAAAAAATAACCTTACAGTTATACATCATGAAGATAAAAGTACACCGATGGTTTGCCTCAATATTCTATATGATGTTGGCGCAAAAGATGAAGAGGAATCAAAAACAGGATTTGCGCATTTGTTTGAACATTTGATGTTCGGTGGAAGTATTAACATTCCAAATTACGATGAGCCATTGCAGTTAGTTGGAGGTGAAAATAATGCTTTCACAACAAATGATATAACTAATTATTATTGCACTGTTCCACCCGAAAATATTGAAACAGCATTTTGGCTGGAGAGTGACCGGATGTTGAGTTTAGCCTTTACCGATAAGAGTTTGGAGGTGCAACGCAGTGTTGTAATTGAGGAATTTAAACAACGTTACCTTAACCAACCTTATGGCGATGTGTGGTTGTTGTTAAGACCATTGGCTTACCATCTTCATCCATACAAATGGGCTACCATTGGTAAAGAAATCAGTCACATTGAAAATGCAACGATGACAGATGTGAAAGATTTTTTTAAAAAGCATTACCATCCGGCCAATGCTATTTTAGTAGTGGCGGGGAATATTGATTTAGCCTCAGTAAAACAACTTTCAGAAAAATGGTTTGAGCCAATTGAGGCTTTACCAAAAGCACCTCGCAAATTACCTATAGAGCCTAAACAAACCGAAGCCAGAAAGTTAAGTGTTGAACGCGATGTGCCGGCCTCTGCCATTTACAAAGCTTACCACATGTGTGCCAGAACCGACAAGGAATATCATACAATTGATTTAATATCTGATATCTTAAGCAGAGGAAATTCAAGCAGATTATATAAGAATTTAATAAAAGAAAAGCAGTTGTTCATTGATATCAATGCTTATGTAATGGGTGATTTTGACAAAGGTTTGTTTGTGATAAGCGGGAAGTTGACTGACGGCGTTTCGATGGAAGATGCAGAAGCCGCAATCCAGATAGAGCTTGATCAACTGAAACAGCAATTAGTGAATGAAACCGAACTTCAGAAATGCAAAAATAAAATAGAGAGTACCGTTACATTTAGCGAAACAGATGTGTTAACCAAAGCAACCAACTTAGCTATTAGTGAATTGTTAGGTGATGCCAATTTAATTAATCTCGAAATTGAGAATTATGCTAAGGTGAATGCACAGGACATTTTGAAACAAGCTAACGAACTTTTATTGGAAACAAATTGCAGTACCTTGTATTACCATTCAAAATCAGCCAAATGAAGGTTTCGGAAATAATTGAAAAGCTTAAAGGACTTGGATTTAAGGAAGACGTTATCAAGCGTTATAACGAACCGCACCGATTTTACCATACCCAAAAACATATATGCGACCTAATTTCGGTTTTAAGTAATCGACAACAACTCACAGATGAATTGTTTTTAACGGCAGTTTATCACGATGCTGTTTATTGGCCAAGTTCCGCCACAAATGAAGAAGATAGTGCTGACTTGTTTGTAAAGGAGGCTCAGGTGGCGAAATATCCGATTGATAAAATTAATACAATCAAGCAGTGGATTCTCGAAACTAAAACGCATACGCCAAGCTCGCAACAAAGCGAACATTTTATTAAGGCTGATCTTCAGATTTTTGAAAGACCATTAGGTGATTTATTAGATTATGAAATGCAAATCTTTAAGGAGTTTCAATTTGTAGATTATTTAGACTATAGAAGAGAAAGAATAAAGGTGCTTGAAAAGTTTAATTCAAATGCAAATGTTGCTGCCTTAATTGAATATGTAAAAACCAGAAAACCATTAATTGGTGTATTTTGTGGCAGTTTTAATCCCTTTCATAGAGGTCATTATAATGTGTTGCAAAAAGCAGAGTTAATTTGCGATAAAGTAATCATTGCCTTTGGTAAAAATCCCGATAAATCAGATCGAAACTGGCCTATCCCCCAAACGCTTAAAAATCGACAGCTGACCGAATATAACGGGTTACTAACTGATTTTTTAGACTCTCTTGGTTATGATGTTATTGTAATCAGAGGATTGCGTAATTCAACAGATTTTCAATACGAGCAAAACCAATACCGTTACATACAAGAGTTAAAACCCAAAGTAAAAATCATCAACATATTTTGTGACAAAGAGTTTGAACACATCAGCTCTAGTGGTATCAGAACACTTGAAAAATATGGGAAGCATCAAAATTATTTATTAGACTAAGCGGCGAAATATTTAAACATTATTTTGAAGGCCGTTATTATACACTGCTTGTTTTTATTTTATTTATTTATATTGCATTAAGAGCTGCGCTCATTCCCTTCAGCCATGATGAAACGGCTACTTTTTTTTATTACATACAAAGCGATTCCTACCTTCCTTATAAATCCCACCTCTATACGAATAATCACTTTTTAAACTCTGCACTGGCTAATTTGTCTTATCACTTGCTAGGCTCTCATCGTTTCTTTTTAAGATTGCCGAACGTGTTAAGTTTTCTGATATTTGGTTATGCCGTGTTAGGTATTGTTCGTAAAATAAACAACACTAGTTCTAAATTATTAATTATCGCTTTTTTAGTATTGTCCTTTAATTTTCTCGACTTTTTTGAACTCTGCAGAGGTTACGGTTTATCCATGGCATTTTTAACACTTGGGTTTTATTATTTGCTGAACTATTTGAATAACAGACAACCGTCAGAATTCATGAAAACGCTATTTGCTTTGCAAATGGCCTTAGCCGCCAATTTAACATTGGCTATGTTGGTTGTTATTCTGACAGGGGTTTTGCTTTTTTTTCAATGGAGGCAACGTTTATTATTTAACTTAAAAGTTGTGTTTGTTCATTTACTCAATATTGGCTTGACAGGTTTTTGGGTTAAATTGTTGCTGCATTACAAAGAAGCTAATTTATTAGATTCGGGCATGGGAGAAGATTATTGGAAGGTTACCTTTTTATCTTTATTGGATTTTTTATACACTAGTAACCAGATGTGGCTTCAAATTTCTACTATTATTTTGATGGCATTAATTGGAACTTATTTTTTCCGTGGTATGGCAGCTTCTAAAACCATTGATGCACTTTTTAAACCGAGTTATTTGTTCTCATTTCTGTTTTTGTTATGTGTCCTTATTTATTTTTTGCTGAAAAAAATGGCCGGTATTAATTATCCGGAGGATAGAACAGGACTATTTTTGTTTTTATTGTTTGTTTTGGCGCTTGCTTATACATTAGAAAAAATTCCCGAACAGCTATCCGGTTTGTTAAGTGTACTACTAATTGCGGCTATTTCTGTTAATTCAATTAAATCAGCTAATTTAAAAAACTTTGGTTCTTATTTTTACCACACAATGCCAAAGCAGGCCTACGATTATTTGGTAAATGAACAAAGTAAATCAGATACCGTTTTAACCATTGGTGGACACCGGATTAGGGAATTGAATTTCGCTTTTTTGAATTACCGGGGAAACGCTGTTTTAAACGACATGGATGGATCAGAAGATATGCAAATGTGTTATGATTATTTTTACGCTCTCAAAGAAGAAAAAACATATTATAATCAATATTACGATGAGATAATGGCTGATGACTGGAGCCACGTATTATTAAAGCGAAAACAAAAATTAAAACGCACACTTTTTTTAGAAGCAAATAGTGAAATGGAGTTTAAAGGCCAATCTACTTACTTTGATTTTTTGGCAATAAAAGATACCAGCCTCAATTCATGCAATCCTTTAGAAGCCGAGGTTAAATTAAGTTTTACAAAAATGCCAAAGCCCTTTAATGCTTTTTTGGTTTTCAGTGTTGGTAAACCGGATGGAAGCGGGGATACCTGTTATAAATACATTCCCCTTAACATGTTGGCTGATGATTTGGATAACAAGTCGTTTACATTAAAATTAACCAGTAGCAGCTTGCCAACTAAACTAAAAGATCTTAAAATTCATATTTGGAATATTGACGCTAAAGAAGTTAACTTTAAATTAAATTATTTTAAAATTCATCAATTGCATGGCGATGGGGTTAATTTTAAAATACCATCAAATTACCGCTACTTAATAGAACGATTCACTCAAAAACCAGTGTTATAATTATGCTTAACAGAACAATTTCACCACCATTTAAAAACATTAGCAAGGTTAATGTGATTAAAGCAGAGGGAACAAAACTGCCTAACAACATTCCTTTTTATAAAATTAATGCAGGTTCGCAAGAACTCATCCGTTTAGAATTTGTATTTAAAGCGGGTATGTACGAGCAACATCAGCCTTTAATTGCCAGCTCAACCAATTCTTTATTAGAGTGCGGCACCAAATCGTTTAGTGCCAATGAAATCAGCGAAGGGATTGATTTTTACGGTTCCTTTATTGAATTAAATGTTGGTCAGGATTACGCTTCTATAACAACTTACTCCTTAAATAAATATTTAAAAGAAACCTTAAAGTTTATTGAAGAAGTCATCAAGTATCCTGTTTTTCCACAAGAAGAATTAAACATTTTAATTAATAATAAAAAACAAAAGCATGCCATTAACTCACAAAAGGTAAGTGTTTTGGCTAGAAGACGTTTTAGTGAATTGGTGTTTGGAGCAAATCATCCTTACGGCATTGATGTGAAAATGCCCGATTTTGAGGCGGTTCATACTACTTCCATTCAAGAGTTTTATAACAGTTATTATAAATCCACGAATTGTACCATCATAGCCAGCGGTTGTTTGCCGGCTAATTTGGAAGAAACGTTGTCAGACTTTTTTGGCACAGGTGCATGGGGTGCTCAGGGTGCTATGACTTATAAACCATTCATTCCCTTTTCAACCACTGCTGAGAAAAAACAGTTGGTTGAAAAAGCAGATGCCATTCAAAATGCCATTCGCATTGGTCGTCCGCTATTTAATAAAAAGCATGTCGATTATTTTGATTTTCAGGTTTTAAACACTGTGTTGGGGGGCTACTTTGGTTCGCGTTTAATGGCCAACATTCGGGAGGATAAAGGGTATACTTACGGTATTGGAAGTAGTTTATCTAATTTGGTAAATGGTGGCAGTTTTACCATCAGTACTGAAGTAGGCAGCGATGTGTGTGCCGCAGCCATCAACGAAATTTATGCAGAATTAAAAGAATTGCAAACTAGTTTAATTGATGAAAAGGAATTGGAAACAGTGAAGAATTACATATTAGGTCAGTTTTTAAGAAGTGTAGATGGACCTTTTGCCTTGGCTGATAAATTCAGGGTTATTTGGGAATATGGTTTGGATTATGATTATTACGACCGTTATTTTAAGGCGGTACAATCGGTTAGGCCTGAACGTCTGAGAGATTTGGCCAACCAATATTTGAAACAGGAAGATTTAATTGAATGTGTGGCCGGTAAAAAATATTAAATAAAAATTGACAATTCTCAGTAAACAAGTTGTAAGAAGAACTAATTTTAAGAATTAAAATCAAATGAACGAGATACAAGAAAAATTATTAGAACGCATTGGTGAAAAATACAAAGCCATCGGACAAGATCCAAATACGCACCTTGAAGGTTTGGTTTGGGCGAACCCAATCACCTACTGGGATTATATTTTACCGGATGCCTTATTATCCCTTCAAATTCAACGTACCACGCAGCCAGATGAAATGGTGTTTATCATGTATCACCAAATCAACGAATTGTTATTTAAAATGATTTTATGGGAAATTAACCAGGTGAGCAATGCAACGGAAATCGAGGCTGCATTTTTTACGGAGAAATTGTCTCGCGTGAGCAGGTATTTTGATATGTTGGCATCATCATTCTCTATTATGGGAGATGGTATGGAGAAAGAGCAGTACATGAAATTCAGAAATACCTTAACACCGGCAAGTGGTTTTCAGAGTGCACAATACCGTTTAATTGAATTTGCATCAACCGAGTTAATTAATTTAATTGATTACCGTTTCAGAGCTACCATTGATAGAAATACTCCTTATGAACATGCTTACGATCATTTATACTGGCAAGCAGCAGGTAAAGATCATGCCACGGGGAAGAAAAACACGTTGTTAACTAATTTTGAAAGACGATACAAAGCAGAGTTTCTTTTAAAAATGGAAGCGTATAATACGACTAATTTGTGGACACGATTTAAACAATTACCTGAGGCTGTAAAATCCAACATTGATTTAAAAAATGCGATGCGACATTATGACCACACCGTTAATGTGAAGTGGGTAATGGCGCATTACAATGCAGCCGGCAAATATTTAGGAGCAGCTGCAGCAACAGGTGGCAGCGACTGGCAAAAGTACATGCATCCAAAATATCAACGCCGCATCTTTTTTCCGGAACTCTGGAGTAAAGAAGAATTAGACAATTGGGGCGTAAGCAATTTGGAGGGGATTGAGAAGTTGTAGATGCTTCTTTGGAATTCGATTTAATTCTTTAAGGTACACTAATTTCCTTTGTTTAAACCCAATTTATGCATTAGAAGGCGAAGCATGAGCCGAACTAACTGCATTAGTTGGGTTTATCCCGATTTAGAAAATCACCTTTTGGGTTT
>B570J29032_109958802_pt1 | contig 15074 bp, 8 predicted proteins | sample LakMenEpi16Nov12_FD_29032 | JGI IMG/M metagenome (IMG submission 29032) | reverse complement strand
GCTTTTTTCATAGTAGGCCCTAAGAAGTTTTTCAAAAAATCACGTTCTTCTTCGGCCGTATAAATACATGACTCCCATTTTTGAGTAGCCATAGGTTCGTTTTGGATACTGATACCCCAAACTGGAATACCTTCCTTTTCGTAAGCCTTAATAAACTTAGTGTAGTAGTTCGCCCAACTTTGGTTGAATTCAGTTTTTAATTTACCACCGCGTAACATGCTACCATTTGTTTTCATAAAAGCTGGTGGGCTCCAAGGACTCGCATACATAGTAAGTTTACCACCAGCGGCTTGAATAGCTTGCTTAATAAAAGGTAAACGATAATTGCGGTCGTGATTAATATTAAAACTAGTTAGGTTGGTATCCCCTTCGTTCACGTAAGTATAACTACCACTGCTAAAATCAGAACTATGAATAGTGGTACGGCCTAAAGAATAACCAATCCCTTTTTCTTTATCAAAATAGGCTTCTAAGAATTTAGCTTGGTTGGCTTTTGAAAGTTTTGCAAAAGTTTCAGCACTTGCGTCGGTGAAAGCAGCGCCAATACCTAAAACCGATTGATGCGTTTTAGTAGGGTCTACAAAAATACTCAACTCCCCTTCAACGGGTTGCGCATATGCGGCAAAAGTGGTTTCGCCTGTTCTTGTTATTCTAAAGTCGCTATTTTCAGCAGTAGTATAAATAGTTACTTTTTTATTCGCCACATTATAAGCAGTAGCTTTTTGCGTAATTATTTTAGCAGCAGGTTTTGTTTGTGCAAAAGCAGCGCTCGCACATAATAACAAGCTAAATAAAAAAGTAAGTTTTGTTTTCATACAAACAGTTGAGGAATTAATAAATTTCATCCTAATACAATATCTCCAAAAAATAATCCATTCATCCTATTTTTAAAATAGTCAGTGGATATAAAAATAGTCGGCAGCTATAAAAACATTAGCAAGTAGCAACAAATACTAAATTAATCACTACCAAATAAAAGTACCTACTGCACCAGCATCTAAACTAGTTGTTGCCCATTTACCATTCTGTTTAATATTAAACACTTCTCCATTTGTGCCATCGTTCACCACAAGTAAAACAGTTTTACCTGCAGGCGTTTTAAAAGCCACATTACTAAGGTTACCCGCAATGGCCGTACCTATTCTAACGGAACCAGCAGGAACAAACTTAGAAGCGTGTGCAATAATATAGTAAGCAACATTCTTTGTATAACTAGTACGGTCACTAACCGTAATGGCACCTTTGCATTGTGTGCAACCACCTGGGGTGTGCGGACCAAAGGAAGCATCGTTCGCAATATTCCATTCCAAAGCTATCCTACTCCAATTGCGCATTGAACCTATCACCACATTTTTACTGTGCCATTTTAAATCACCGGCGAAATCACCCACCGATGAAGTCCACTGTTCGGTAAAATACAAACCTTTATCGGGATGCGCATTGCGCACAGTTGAAAGTGCACTAATATCACCACCATATAAATGAAAAGCCGAACCTGCAATAAAGGCTTTAGCAGCAGGATCGTTCAACACTGAAATAGGATATTCAGGTTTATCACAATTATGGTCGTAAATAATAATTTTAGTTTTAATATTTGCAGCAGCAAAAGCAGGCCCTAAGTTATTTTTAATAAAATTAGTTTGGTCCGCCGCTGGCATATACATACTAGGGTTATTCCCTGGGTGCAATGGTTCGTTTTGAGGTGTAATAGCATCAATAGTAATGCCGTTATCTTTCATTTGCTGAATGTACTTCACAAAATACTGCGCGTAAGTAGCATAATATTGAGGCAATAAACTACCGCCCTTACTATTATTATTGTCCTTCATCCAAACTGGAGCCGACCAAGGGCTTCCCATAATTTTTATGTTAGGATTTATTAAAAGAATTTCCTTTAATAAAGGAATAAGCTGCGCCATATCGGGTGAAAGGCTAAACTTAGTTAAGTTCACATCAGTTTCGCCAGCAGGCAAATTGTTATAAGAAAAAACCGATGCATCTAAATCAGAAGCACCAATGCTAATTCTTAAATAGCTCACCGAAATAGAAGTAGCCGTTTGCCCAAATAAATCCTGCAGTAAAGCCGCTTTTTTGTCGGCACTTAATTGGTTAATTACCTGCGCACTACCACCAGTTAAAGAATAACCGAACCCTTCTACCGTTTGAAAGGTTTCGGCATCAAACACTTCAATGTTTGCGTAATTATTAAAGGTGTTGCCAAATTTAAGAATGCTTGTTTGTTTTTCGAGCTTAACCGACTGGTCGCCCTTGGTTAACCAAAAATCAATTTCATTCACTGTGGCAACAGTAGGTGTTGGTGTGGGGGGCACCGGAATATTTTCGGGAGTACAATTGTATATAGAAGCACTTAAAATAAGTGATAAGAATAATTTCATTCCAGCTTTATTAATTTTTTTATACCAGTTCATAATGCGCAATTAGCTTAAACAATACATTAAATTTTCATTTCAATCTATTGTGTACGCTTGCTTACCTACTAAGACAATAAAAAAGACAAAAACCCCTAAAGCGATTAGGCCTTTTTTAAATACCTTAACATTTAATTACTACTTTATTAATTCAAAGCTGTCTTTTAAACGAATATCAGCCGACGAAGCGCCAATCATAATATCAAAATCACCCGGTTCTGCATCCCAAATCAATTTTGCATTATAAAATGAAAGCTTATCGTTATTAATTAAAAACTTAATTGTTTTACTTTCTCCAACATTCAAGAAGACCTTTTTAAAGTCCTTAAGTGACTTGACAGGCAATACTAGGGAACCCACTTTATCACGTAAATACAATTGAACAATCTCTCCCCCAGCATGCTTACCCGTATTGGTAATAGTAACGCTCACTTCCAAGGTTTCCTTTTTAGTAAACTTATGCTTGCTCAATTTTAAGTCGCTATACCCAAAGCTGGTATAACTTAATCCAAAACCAAATGGGAATTTAGGATGAATACTTAAATCAATATAAGAAGAATTGTAAATATGGTTACTGTCAGAAACTGCAGGACGGCCTGTATTAAAGTGATTATAGTAAATAGGAATTTGTCCAACGCTTACAGGAAAAGTCATTGGTAGTTTAGCAGCAGGGTTGTAGTCACCAAACAACACATCGGCAATAGCATTACCCGCTTCGCTACCTAACCACCAAGTGTATAAAATTGCAGGTGCATTGTCGGCAGTATAATTAAATACTAAAGGGCGTCCTGCGTTCACTAAAACCACCACAGGTTTGCCAGTGGCTAAAAGTGCTTTTAACAACTCCTCTTGCACACCTGGTATAGTAATATTTGCTTTACTTTTTGCTTCACCACTCATGTCTCTTCTTTCACCAATACTAAGTACCACTACTTCGGCTTGCATTGCAATATTAATCGCTTCCGCAAAACCAGCTTTGCTATCGCCTTCAATTTCACAACCCTTAGCGTATAATATATTAGTAGTCGCCCCTACTTTATTTTGTAAACCTTCCCATTGGGAAACTATAAAATTAGAATCCACCCCTGGTATTTCAATATCCCAAAATCCTTTGTTTTGCTTTAATGGTTTTACTAACGGACCAATAAATGCAATTGTTTTTAAATTCTTAGATAAGGGCAATAAATTATTTTCATTTTTTAAAAGCACAATGCTCTTTGCAGCCATTGAACGTGCAGCAGCTGTATGGTTTGCGTTATTCAACGCCACTTTTTCTCTTTCTACATTTGAAAACTTATAGGGATTGTCAAACAAACCCAATTCAAACTTCTTTAATAAAATTCTACGCACCGCGTCGTCAATTAATGCAACGGGCACTTTTTTATCCTTCACTAATTGTACTAAGTTATTTTTAAAACTTCTACTTTCCATATCCATATCGCTGCCGGCAGTAATTGCACTTAATGCAGCTTCGTAATCGTTCTTCGCAAAACCATGGTTTACTAATTCATTAATCGAACCCCAGTCACTCACTACAAAACCTTTAAAACCCCACTTGCCTTTTAAAATTGTTCTTTGCAAATAACTATTGCCTGTGGCAGGAACGCCATTAATATCGTTGAAAGAATTCATGAAACTTGCTGCACCTGCATCCAAAGCAGCTTTAAACGGAGGCAAATAAGTTTCCCATAATTGCCTGTCACTCATGTCCACCGAATTGTAATCACGTGCACCCACCGCTGCTCCATAGGCAGCAAAATGTTTCACACAAGCCATAACAGCATTGGTGTCTCCAAAGTGCGCGCCCTGAAAACCTTTCACCCTAGCAGCAGCAATTAAGGAACCTAAATAAGTGTCTTCGCCAGCACCTTCCATAACACGGCCCCAACGAGGGTCACGTGCAATGTCAACCATTGGTGCAAAAGTCCAATGAATACCACTTGCACTAGCTTCAGTAGCAGCAACACGTGCAGCCAATTGAATCGCATCTAAGTCCCAACTAGCTGCTTCGGCTAATGGAATAGGGAAAGTAGTTTTGTACCCGTGAATTACATCCTGCCCAAATAATAAAGGAATTTTTAAACGCGATTGCATCGCAAGGTTTTGCCAGCTTCTAGTGCGCTCGCTACCTAACACATTTAATAAGGAACCAACTTGGCCACTCTTAATTTGACCAATTTTATTATTGTCAACGGTCACCGGGCCAGTTGCTAAATTATTGTCGTTGTATTGGTTTAACTGTCCTACTTTTTCTTCAAGCGTCATTAACTTCAAAACAGAATCAACTTTCTGACTATTGGTTTTTTTTTGAGCACCAACAGAAACAGAAAATGTAAACGTCAAAAAGAATAATGCCAGAATTTTATACTTCATTGTAATGAGGGTTATGACTAATAAATTGAAGAGAGAAAGCGATTGCTTTATTTATAGACTCTTACGTAATCAATTTCAAAAATAGCACTAGAAAATGAAGGGTCTACGGCACCACCAAAACCACCACCCATTGCTATATTTAACAAGAAAAAGAAGTTTTGATTGTAGGGTATGTTAGCATTATTGGGAAGTGAATGAAATAATTTATCATCTACAAAAATATTCATAACCGCTTCCGTCCATTCTAATTTGTATACATGAAATTCAGTAGTGGCATTCGCAATAGTGGTTGTATTTACTTTTGCGCTGCCTCCATAAAAACCAGGATAATGAAATGCGCCCGTTATTTTATTCAACTCACTACCTCTATGCTCCATAATATCAATCTCGCCGCAAGCAGGCCATGAAACTGTACTAAAATTATCGCCAAGCATCCAAATAGCTGGCCAAGTGCCTACACCCGCTGGCAATTTAGCGCGTACCTCTACTTTACCATATTTAAAGGAATATTTATCCTTGCTTAATAGTCTTGCCGAAGTATATTGGCTACCCTGGTAAGCTTCTTTTTTTGCAATAATTTTTAAAGTTCCATTTGATACGTAGGAATTGTCGGCACGGTTAGTATAGTATTGTAATTCATTATTTCCCCATCCGCCAGCACCTGTACCTATATCATACCCCCACTTACTAGCATTCGGTGCACCAGGAATATCAAATTCGTCGGACCAAACTAATCCTAAACTAACGCTAACCGTAATATCGATTGTTTTGGAAATTGCAGTAGTTCCTGTGCTCCCTTTTGCAGTAACCTTAACGGTATAATTACCCGAAGCATTGTATTTATATTGAACTACCCCAGATGCTGTAGTTTCAAATATGCCATTTCCATAATCAAATTCATAACTAACTGCGTTTGAAGCAGTTGCTGTAAATGACACATTACCACTATTATCTGAATTGACTGTAGCGTTCACCATCAGGTTTGAAGGTGCTAATAAAGCGGGGGTACTACCCCCGCTTTTACTACAAGAAAATAAGCCAAAAGAAACCATACAATAAAATACAATCGCTCTCATTTAAATAATTATTTTACTTTAAACATTTGATACCATGAATTTCCATCAGCTCCAATTGTTCTCAACGTCATTGTTGTACTTGTAATTTGCAAAATTTCATAGGTATTACTTCCAGTTCCAATTGCAACTAGGCCATTTCCAGGAACCATAAATTGAATTCGTGTAGAAATGTCAGCTGTACTAGCTGAAGTGGCATTCATGAATGAAAGGCGTTTAACACCTAATGTAGTTAATGGGAATTGACCTTCACTACCAGAAACTCCATAATAAGAAAGCGCGGCACCTAATACGAAGGTATTACCTTTATTATCTACATTCATAAAGATATTGTTATTAGCATCTTTTGAGAAAGTAATTTCATCATCATAAAAACCATCTGAAGCCCTTGAACCAGGTCCAGCTGCATACCAAACAGGCCCAAACCCGTCCGAAGGGCCTACACCGAAGTGACCTGGAGCATCTTTGTCAATCACCCAAACTTGAGAGGAACCATTTGTTAAGTTAGCAACAATACTTGTAGGAATTTCGAATGCAACATAAACAGTAACTGCTTTACTTATAGTAGATACAATACCGCCAGTTCCAATTGCATTCACAGTAACAGTATACTTGTTCACCCCAGGTGTAGTGTACTTGTAAGTAATTTTACCAGTAGGCACAAGCAAAGTATTGCCATCACCGAAATCTACATTATACGTTAATACATCAGTAGCGCTAGCATTAATAGTAACACTTCCTGTTCCATTTCCAGTAGGATTTGCATTATCTACTCCAACTACTGTAGTTGTAAGTGTTAAAGCCGTAGGTGTTTTCATTGCTCCAAAAGAATATTCTTCTTTTTTACAACCAGTAATACTAAGTACTACTAGTAGTGAAAACGAACCAATTATTTTATATAAATTTTTCATTTCTTACTATTTAAAAATTAATTAAGTTTTATATCATCAAAGTAAAATGTATAATTGGCCGATCCATCACCAGAAGTACCTAAATCAAAGATGAATACAATTTTTTGGTAAGAGTTAGTCGTACTAATTCCTGCATAATCAAATGTTAGTTCTTCCCACTCATTTGCTTTAGTTGTTAGTACTTCTTTTTCAACATAGATATTACCGTCATTTAAGTTTTCAACTTTCAATAACAATTTAGCGCCCACTCTTGGAGAATACACTTTTACTTTTATAGTTTTCTTTGTAGAAAAATCAATACGACTATCTAAAGTAATATAACTACCTGCCCAAGGGTCTCCAGCGCCTTTAACCATTTTACCCACCTTAGCACTTGAATTAACTGAAGAACTAGCAGGGTTATTCACCACTGTAGCAACACCACCACTAAAGTCAGTGAAAGCGTAAGTAACAGTTGTAGACTCAAAAGTGATAGGCAATGTTATTGCGTTAGGATTTACTGGAGTACCAAACTGAATGTCATCCCAATAAAATACTTTTCCTGAACCAGCAGTTCCAAAATCAAAGAAGATAGAAGCTTTGTTAAAAGTATACGCTGTGTTTAATGCAGCTGTCCCAGTTGCTTGATTGCTAAAATCAAATACCAATGTTTCCCACTCATTTGCTTTAGTAGTTAAAGCATCCGTTTCAACTGATTTAGTATTATCATCCTTATCTTCAATTTTCAATCTTATTTTCAATCCAGCAGCAGGAGAATACACTCTTGCACTCATAGTTGTTGCAGAAGAAGTGATTGGAATTCTTGTAGCAAAACCATTATTCGTACTAATCGTTGTTCCTGCCCATGTTGCTGCACCGTTTACTTTAGTTGTTTTTTTAACTTTATTTGAACTAGCAGTTGGGTCAACCGCATCAATAGTTAGATTGTCTCCAAAATCGGTTACGGCATAATTAACTGTACTAAGGTCAAAGCTAACTGGAAGGTCAATTTGTGATAATGCAGCTGCAGCAGGTTTCATTTTAACGTCATCACAATAAAAAACTTTGCCAGTACCTGTATTTCCAAAATCAAAGAAAATAGATGCTTTGTCATATTTGTTAGCATAATTTACTGCTGGAGTACCTGCAGTTTGATTTGAAAAATCAAACTCTACCACTTCCCACTCATTTGCTTTGGTAGTAACTGCATCAGTTTCAACAAAAACATTACCATTCGTATGGTCTTCCACTTTAAGCTTAATGGATAAGCCAGCAGCAGGAGAATACACTTTTGCTTGAATTATTGAAGCACCTGCCTTAAGTGGAATTACAGTTGCGAAACCTAAACTAGTACTCATTGTAGTACCAGCCCAAACCTCGGCACCGGCAGTTTTAACTACTTTCATTACTTTATTAGCGGCGTTTGTTGGGTCAGCAGCTAAAGAATTTGCTGCACCGCCAAAGTCACCAAAAGTATAGTCGTAGTTTACATCGTCAAAACCAATTGGTAAATCAATTTGTTTACCCATTTTCATAGTTTTAACCATTTCTGTTGAAGCAACACCACCACTTAATGCAATTACTTTCACATCGTAAGTTCCAGCTTTAGCATAAGTATATGTAACTGGTTGCCCCTCTATAAAGGTTTTGAAAGGAATAGGTGTCACATTGTTAGAATCACCAAAGTATACTTTATAGTATGTCTCATACAAGGCAGTTGCGTCCACTGTAAGGCTTAGCCCATTTTGAGATACATTCACTTTCATTTCTTCTGGCGCTTTGAATGACACTGTTAAGTCCTGAGTCACTTCGGTTGTGCCGCCTAAAATATTGTGTCCTACAATTTTAACTTTGTAAACACCTTCAGCATACTGGTGCACTATGTTTTTACCAGGTAATACCTTTACTGCTGTTTTATTATTATCACCATAAAATACTTCATAAGAAGCAACACCTTCACCGTTTGGTGTAATGGTAACCATCCCTGTATTGTCTTGAGTGATGTCATACATAGCGGATAATTTTCCCGCACTTGACACACTATTCAAAAAAGATACATCTTCAAAGATATCTTTGTTACAGCCAGCTAAAAACAATAGCGTGCAACAGATACTAATTATAAATTTATTTGTTTTCATTATCTTTTATTTAATTAATGATATTAATATCCAGAATTTTGTGTAATACCAGAGATATCTATTTCTGTTTGAGGAATAGGGAATACTTCATGTTTACCGGCAACAAATTTTGAACCTAATACAGAACCAGCTTTACCAGTTCTTACTAAGTCAAAGAAACGGTCGCCTTCCATTCCTAATTCTAGTCTACGTTCGTTCAAAATATCATTATATAAAGTAGTACTTGAAGAAGTGATATCGTGATTGTTATCACTAAATGCTCTACGACGCACTAAATTTAAATATGTTTTTGCTTTTGACTCATTAACAGTAGTCGCTTTCACATTTGCCTCAGCAGCCATTAATAAAACATCTGAATAACGAATAATTCTAAAATTATTAAGATAGTTTAGTTCCACCTGGCCAGAAGTTTGTCCTTTTCTAGGTAAATACTTTTGGTTATAAAAACCAGTATTTTTATAAGGAGCAACTTGGTAAGTGATACCATAAGAAGGGTTAGCCGCTTTGTAAGCTTCAATGTCTAATACAGTAACTGCTTTACGTTGGTCACCAGCTTGGTAAGCGTTTGCCAAATTAGCAGTAGGTAAATTAGTACTCCAACCTGCAGCATAAGGCATATCGCCAGAACCATTTAAACCTCTAATACCACATTGTTGAATAGCATAATTACCTTGGCCTCTTGTTGCACCACCCCAGTTATAATAAGGAGAAGTATTAGAATACTGAATTTCAAAAACCGACTCAGTACCATTTTCACCACTTACTAAAAAGATAGAAGCAAAATCATTTACTAAAGAAAAACTATTCGAAGTAATTACTGTCTCTAATGTAGACGCAGCAAGCTCGAATTTGTTTTGGTATAAATACACCTTACCCAACAAAGCTTGTGCTGCATATTTTGTAATTCTACCCTTTTCGTTTTGAATGGCAGGTAAGGCAGCAACTGCAGCAGTTAAGTCAGTTTCGATTTGCTTGTATACATCAGCTTTCGCTGCTCTTTTTAAAGACTTAGAATCGGTAAGTGATAATCTTTTATCAGTAAATAATGGAACATCACCAAACATTTTAACTAGTGTAAAATAATAGTAAGCCCTTAAAAATAGCGTTTCACCAAATAATGCCTCTTTACCTGGGAAGGTAACAGCAACCCCAGCAGGGTTTGTGGCCTTGTATTGATTGATATAGTTTGCTCTATTAATACCCTCATAAGCAGTTTGCCAAATTTCGCTTAATTGACTATTAACAGCAGTATGTGTGTAGTCGTCAATTTGTTGAAGCGACAAAACATCAGAAGCATTTTCGCCACCAGCAACAGCGTTGTCAGAAGCAATCTCGCCAATTGGAACTACTTGGTTTATCCACTGTAAAGGAGTATAAACACTCACAACCATTGATCTGTAATCCGATTCTGATTTCAGATAATCCTGTTCGGTTATCTTATAATCCTCATGTGGGTTGTAATCCACAAATTTTGTGCAAGATTCAAGACTGCAAAAAGTAGCAATCAAGAGGAGCATTTTAAAATAATTTTTCATAGTAATATTCATTTAAGAAGATTTAGAATTTAATATCAAGTCCTACAGCGAAGGTTCTAGGTTGCGGATAAGCACCACGATCTACACCAGTTTCAAGAATTCCACCTGGAATTTCAGGATCGTAGCCAGTGTATTTCGTGAATGTGTACGCGTTTTTAACTTGTACATAAAAACGCACTTTATTTAAACCCTTCTTAGTTAAAGACGCTGGTAATGAATACCCTAGTTGTAGATTCTTTATTTTAATAAATGAGCCATCTTCAACATAGCGATCTGAAACTCTTGCATTATTATTATTATCAATAAAAGAATATCTAGGGAAACGAGCATCGTTCGTTGAATTTTCTCCAGTCCATCTTGCTAAAATTTCACGAGGCTTATTTGTATAGTTTGCATTTCTTTCAAAAGCCCTATAAATATCATTACCTACTGAAGCATAAACAAAGGATACAAAATCAAAATTACCAACTTGAATATTTAAATTCCAACCTAAAGTGAATTTTGCAAAAGGATCACCAATTTTTGTTTTATCTAAAGCGTCAATTACATTGTCTCCGTTCATGTCAACAAATTTAATGTCACCTGCCTGAGCGCCAGCTTGTTTAGGAGCTGCTGCAACTGCTGCTGCATTTTGAAATAAACCATCAGTTTTATACCCGTAAAAATAACCAGGTGTAAATCCTTTTTCGAAAACGGTAACCACTTGAGATTGTCCGTTAAAATAAGATCCACCGAAAATTTTTGCGGTTCCATCAGAATTGGTAGAAGTTACTTCGTTAATAGCAGTTGTGAAAGTTAATGAAGAATTAACCTTTACTTTTTTCCCTGGATTATTACGATAGTTTAAGGTGAAATCAAATCCTTTACTTGTTGTAGTACCAATATTCGCTTGTGGAATAGGCACTGTACCAAGGTATAATGAAGCAGAAGGCGTAAATAATAAACCATCTACTGTTTTACTAAAATAATCAGCATTAATAGAGAAATGATTGTCGGCGAAATTTAAATCAAAACCAATATTAGTTTGGATTTGTTTTTCCCATCTTAATGCGTTGTTAGCTGCTGACCCAATAGTTGAACCTGGAGTGAAACTTTCACCAAAGCTATATCCGTTGCTGTTTGCAGTTGGACCATAGCTAGGGCCTCCTGTGATAATACCTACAAATTGAGGATTCACGTTTTCATTACCTGTAGTACCATAACTTCCTCTAATCTTGAAGAAATTAACAAAATTGCTTTTAAAGAATTTTTCATTAGAAACTATCCAGCCTAATGAACCAGCATAAAAATTACCAAATTGGTTTTCTTTACCAAAAGCAATTGAACCATCACGACGTGCAGAAACAGAAGCTAAATATTTTTCACTGTAGTCGTAATTTAAACGACCAAAGTAAGAGATGTTTTTTCTAAAGTATTGGTAATAATAGCCAGATACTGCGTCTGTATTTGTTGCAATGTTTGTACCAGTAGCTGCTGTAAAGTCCGCAAACTCCCATGAATTAAATGGAACATCTTGTCTTGTTGCACCTGCAGCATTACCTGTTAATTTAGAAGCAGCCATACCGCCAATTAAATCAAAACTATGCGCATCACGCTTTAAAGTATAATTAAAGTAATTCTCGAACGTATAGTTAAAGTTGCTTGTTTTTTCGTGTGCAACTCTATTGTGTTTACCAACAACTGCCGAACCATCTGCATTCATTGAATTTTCTACGTTAAGTGGGCCATAATAAGCAAGTGGTGAAAACGATTTAGCGTTACCATCATACTTGGTGTAACCAAAACGAGAAATAAAGTTTAGGTTCTTAGCAACATTATATTGTAATTCAAACTTACCGTACAATTTAGTTCCCACATTTTTATTGTAGGTATTCTCCAATACAGTTAATGGGTTAAAAATTTCAGATAACAATAAATTACTAAAGCCATATTTACTACCTGTATTAGTTGTATTATAAATAGCAACTGTTGGATCAAAATTTAAAGCACTACCTAAAACACTATTAAATGAATTTTCCGGAACGCCTTTTGAATCTAATGTTAATGCACTTGCGTTCACGATTAATTTTAATTTTGAACTTAAGTCAAAATTCAAATTTGCAGTAAAATTACCTCTTGTAAAGTTTGACTTATCGTTACCACCAACTGTACCTCCTTGGTTTAAGTAACCAGCGCTTAATAAGTAGGTCATTTTATCACTACCACCTTTAGCGTTTAAAGAATAAATTTGAACCGCTGCATCTTTAAAAATTTGCTTTTGCCAGTTTGTACCTACGCCTAAAGTGGAAAGGTTAGGGAAAATGATTGGTCCACCAGCTGTAGTGCTACCTTCATTAATCATTGCACCATATTCCGAAGCATTTAAAGTACCAATGGTGTTAGCAACTTGCTGAATACCATAGTTACTGCTAAAACTGAATTCAGTTTTTTGATTTCTACGACCCGATTTAGTAGTAACAACAATAACACCGTTTCCGCCCTTCACTCCATATATTGCGGTAGTTGCGGCATCTTTAAGCACGTTAATTGTTTCAATATCAGCAGGGTTAATTGAATTTAAGTCAGTCAAGGATTGTTGAACACCATCAACAATGACAGTAGGATCGGTACCTGTGAAAGAAGGAATACCTCTTATTAACACAGTAGGTTTAGAACCTGGCGAACCACCTTGAATCACATTTACACCAGCAGCTCGTCCTTGTAGGGCTTCTTCCGTTCTAACCGCATTAATTTTTTCAATGTCAATGCTTTTTATAGTAGAAATGGCTCCAGAAACCTTTGTAATTTTCTGAGAACCATAACCTACAACCACCACTTCGTCTAAATTCAGCGCGTTACTAGTTTCAAGGAGGAATTCTCCTTTAGAAGAAGCAGACACTTGAGATTCAATGGAAGTCATTCCAACATAGGAAATAACCAAAACAGCTCCATTAGCAGGGATGCTAATTGTAAAACGGCCATTTTGATCAGAAATAGTGGATTGTTTGGTTCCTTTTACAATAATAGAAGCTCCGACAAGGTTTTCTCCTGTGGCTTTATTATTGACTTTGCCTTTAAACTGAATGTTTTGAGCATAAGCTCCAACAAGCAAGCATAAAACAAAGGCAGTCGATAACAAAATCCTGAGTTTTAATTTCATAAGTACTTAGTTAAATGTGAAAAAATCGTTTTGAGTAATGAAGAAATGGTTATTACTATTCCAAGTTATTGATATACAATATCATTTATACAAACTTGCTTATAAAAAAGGCAAGTAGTTTCATAGATTTTGCAATAACAATCGTTAGTTTATAAAAATAATCCTATTTCTAATGCATAAAGTTGCCAACTAAAGTGCATATTACCTTAATGTTAACTACATCATTACTACATCAAATATGTTAAATAAGCCGAAATTGGCTTATTTTAATACATCATTAATACATCAACTATATTTCATACATTTATTTACCGAAAAAGATTGCGATGAAAAAGATACTAATCATAATGCTTTTATGGCCCATGCTGGGCATAGGACAAAACACCATTGGCCTGCCTGATATTATAAATTATTCTAAAGTAGACTATAAAGCAGGCCTACAAAACTGGGATTTTAAGCAGGATAACAACGGCATAATATATGTTGCCAATAACGAAGGCCTACTTAGTTATGACGGTACTTATTGGAAATTGTACCCGCTTCCTAACAAAACCATTGTACGTTCGGTTGAAATTGGGGCCGATAATAGAATATATGTAGGTGGGCAAGATGAATTCGGATATTTTATCCCAGGAACAAATGGGAAACTTGAATACCATAGCCTTATTCAACTACTACAAGAAACGGAAAAAAACTTTGCCGACGTATGGGACATAGCCTATTATAAGAATGATGTGTTTTTTAGAACCTCAAGGAGCCTATTTAGGTACTCAAACAACAAAATAACGGTTGCCTATGCTCCTTTGGGATGGAGTTATATGGGAGAATGCAAGGGTAAATTGTATGCCCATGATATAAAAACAGGCTTAATGGCCTTTGAAAGCGAACAGTGGAAGGCCTTGCAAAGTGGTAGTTTAACCAATGTGGAAGTAACGGCTATCCTACCCATTAAGGATGCCATTATTATAACCACGCTAAAAAACGGGGTATATAATTATAGTAATACCGGCACCACCAAAATAGTGACCCCGGCAACAATTGCAATAGAAAAAGATAGGATATACACGGCCACCGCTATTAATAATGAATGGATAGGCCTAGGCACTACCAACGCAGGCGTACACATCATAGACGAAAAAGGAGGCTTAATACAAATGTTATCCAAGCCCGAGGGCCTACAGAACTATAATATTCTTTCAATATTTTCCGACAACCAAAGCAATTTGTGGCTAGGATTGAATAATGGTATTGACTGTGTTGGCTTTAATAAAGCCATAAAGCATGTTAACCCAAATTACCAGGACGCTTCGGTATATGCCACTATCATATATAAGGACAACTTATACGTAGGCACTTCCAGTGGTTTGTTTAGTGCACCATTAAATGGGGCAAGTGATTTAAGTTTTAACCGAGGCAATTTTACCGCCATTAAAAATAGCGCAGGGCAAGTATGGGGTTTAGCGAACATAAATGAGAAATTATTATTAGCGCATCACG
>B570J29032_109958804_pt1 | contig 15096 bp, 18 predicted proteins | sample LakMenEpi16Nov12_FD_29032 | JGI IMG/M metagenome (IMG submission 29032) | reverse complement strand
TCAGATATTGATGGTCCGTTATCTAAATTGGCAAATCAACAGGGAATTAAAACTTTACCATTCTCTAACCCACCGGGGTATAAAATGGGTGATGGAAAATGGGGAATGAACACACCACAAGGTTTCGTTCAAAGCCAACCTAATATGTTGTACAAGATGTCGGATGTAAATTATGATGTCATGCACGTGCAACATAACCCAATATCACAAAGAATATGTGATATGTACCCAAACACACCAAAAATTTCAACAATACATTCAGAAGTCATTGAATTAGAAAATCCATTTATTCATGACTCGATTAAAAAATATATTTGTATACGACCTGAAATTCAAAAACACGTTGTTGATAATTTTAACATAGATGAAACTAACACAGATGTAATCTATAATCCAATTGACACAAATAGATTTAATAACGTGAATACAAAGACATACCCTTATGTATTATTTGTGGGAACTATTGATTACTTAAGAGAAAAAACTATCAGAGATTTAGTTGAGTATTCAAAATCTATCGGTAAAGAGTTGTGGTTAGTTGGTGAAAACAAATCAAATTACTTACCTGAACTATTGAATAATTTACACGTTAAACATTTCCAAGCAACTAATAAAGTTGAGGAGTACGTTAAAAACTGTAGTGAGACCGCAGGTATTCTTTTGGGTAGAACAACAATAGAAGGTTGGTTATGTGGAAAATCAGGATGGATTTACAACGTAGACAACCATGGTAATATCATAGATAAGAAAAAACATGAAGTTCCTTCTGATGTAAATAAATTTAATTCAGACGAGGTTGCGAAAAAAATAAAGCATGAATATATAAGAATTATAAATGATTAAGATAGTAAGTTGTTTTTGGAATGTTGAGAAATACATTTCAGATTGTATAAACTCCGTTATGTCACAAAAGTTGACAGAGTTTAAAATGTATTTAATAGATGACGTATCTGATGATAACACTGTTAAAATTATCAAAGATTTAATTAAAAATGATGACAGGTTTATCCTGATTGAGAATACAGAAAAAAAATTTAAATTAAAAAACATAGATGATTTACTGTTAAATGAGGAATTATTTGATGATGAAGATATTATTGTCGAGTTAGATGGGGATGACACTTTTTTTAAACCCGATACATTATCAACAATAAACGACGTATATAATAAAGATAAAAATATTTGGATAACTAATGGGAGTTTTATTTATTCAAATGGATTATTCGGGTTTTCAGATAAAGTAAACCCGAACACAATAAGAAATGATGTTTTTAAATTTTCACATTTAAGAACTTGGAAGGTTCACCTATGGAGAAATATAGATGAAGAGTCTTTTTTAGATGATGATGGTACATATTTTAAATCTGCTGCGGACGTTGCATATTCATTACCTATGGTTGAAATGGCAGGTGACAAACATTATAAATTTATTTCTGATATACTTTATGTATATAATGAACAAAACCCTTTCAATGACCACAAACCTGATAGTCGTTCAGGTAGTCAATTCGAACAAATTAGATGTAACCAAATAATACGAAACAAAAAAAAATATAATAGATTATGATTATAACATCTTATTTGATGGGTGGGTTAGGTAACCAAATGTTTCAAATATCAAAAGCAGTATCTGAGGGGATTGATAATAATATTAATGTTGTTTTTAAACCATCTTCTTTTGTTCCAATGCACGGTAATCAACCGACAAAGTATTTGAACAATATTTTTAGAAATATTAAATTTGATAATATAACTGAAAAATTAGAAAGGGTGAAAGAACCATCTTGGTCATATTCTCAAATGGATTTACTTTACTATAAATCAATCGAATTTTATGGTTACTTCCAAAGTGGTAAAAACTTCGAAAATAACAAAGAAAAAATAATTGACCTATTTTCACCAGATAAACAATTTATTGAAAAAATAAAAAGACTTTATCCGGATATATTATCCGAAAACTCTATATCTATACATGTCAGAAGGGGAGACTATTTAAGTATTAGTGATATTTTACCAACTATCGATAAAACATACATCGACCAAGCATTAAATATGTTAAACAATAAGGGTAGTATCTTTATTTTTTCAAACGATAAAAAATGGGTTGAGGAGAATTTAAATTATGAAAATTCAACTATAGTCACCGGATTAGAAGATTATGAGGAATTGTGGGCAATGAGTCTTTGTAATCATAATGTAATGTCTAACTCTTCATTTTCTTGGTGGGGTTCTTATCTTAATAAAAATAAAAATAAAAAAGTTTTGTGTCCGTCTGTTTGGTTTGGACCTAAAGGTGAAAAAAACTATTCAGATATTTACGAACCTGACTGGTTAAAAATAGACGTAAGATTCGAATTTGGTAAATTATTATGTTAAAACAAAAAATACACATTTTAGACAATCTTTTCTCCCACGCTAAATCCACAAGTTTAGATAATATACCTTCGTATTTTGAGTGGGACCATACCCCAAACTCTGAAATGACTATATTTAGTGATAGTCATGTATTTTCGGTAGATTCTGTTGATGCTTCAAAAAAAATAGCATGGTTAATAGAGTCACCAGTCCTCACCAAAAATTCTTATGATTTTGTTAAATTAAATTCGAACAAGTTTAATAAAATTTTTACTTTTGATAAAGAAATTTTAGATTCTATAAACCACTCTGAACTGGTACCAATAGGTGGGTGTTGGATACCAATTGGTGAGAGGAAAATACATCAAAAAACAAAAAAAGTATCAATAATATCATCTCAAAAAAATTTTCTACCAGGACATAGATTAAGACATGAAGTTATCAGTAGAATACCAAATTTAGATGTGTTTGGGAGAGGGTATAATGAAATTCCTAATAAAATATTTGGATTAAAAGAATATGAATTTTCAATATCTATAGAGAATGATAAAAAAGATTATTACTTTACAGAAAAGTTGATCGATTGTTTTATCACGGGTACCATACCAATTTATTGGGGTTGCCCAAGTATCGGTAATTTTTTTGATTCAGGTGGTATCATTACGTTTGATTCTTTAGAACAACTTGATGGTATTATTAATAATTTAGATGGTGAATATGAAAAAAGAATTGAATCAGTAAAAAGAAATTTTGATTTGTGTAAAAAATATCTTGTTGCCGATGATATTATATATGAAAAAATTAAAAAATAATAAATATGGATTTTACTTTTGGTATAACAACTTCAGGCGGTAACGACATAATAATTAATGAAATAATTAATTCAATCGTTAAAGAAAACATCCCAAATTATGAGGTAATAATTGTTGGTAATTCTTCGATAATTAGAGACCACGTGATAGTAATTCCCTTTAACGAAAACATAAAAAGGGGTTGGATAACAGCTAAAAAAAATATAATAACTAAAGAATCGAAATATGACAATATAGTATATCTTCACGACTATATTAAATTAGATGATGGGTGGTATGAAGGTCAGTTGAAATCTGGAAATGATTTTAAAATACGAATGGATAAAATAATTAATTTAGATGGTCAACGTTTTCGAGATTGGTGTATTTGGCCACATAACAATAATACCATGGATAATTTTATTGGTAGAGAATGTTTAATACCGTATGATATAATCCACCTATCTAAATATATGTACATTTCAGGAGCATACTGGATAGCAAAAAGGGATGTCATGTTAGAATTCCCACTCAATGAAAGTTTGAGTTGGGGGGAAGGCGAAGACGTAGTTTGGTCAAAACAAGTAAGATTAAAATACGACTTCAATATGAATCAAAATTCTAGTGTTAGAATTATGAAACCAAATAAAGATAGAGTTTTCTTGGAAACATCCGATGATAAAATAAACGTATTAAATCAAAAAAATTTATGGACTTAAGCATTTTAAACGAATGTTTTGATAAAATTTATGTCATAACATTGGAAAATTCTGAAAGAGAAAACCGTGTGTCTAAAGTTTTAAGTGGTGTTGACTTTGAATTTTTTTATGGTGTGAACGGTGAATTTTTAAATGTTAATGAATTTAGAAAGAATGGATCGAACTTACTAAGAGGTCAACTAGGTTGTGCTTTAAGTCATATTAAAGTATATGAAAAGATTGTTGAATCGAATTTTAATAAAATTTTAGTTTTGGAAGATGATATTTCAATATCGGAGAATATATTACAACTTAAATTTTATATGGATCAGTTACCTGAAGATTGGGGTCTTTTTTATTTAGGTCATGATGGTCCTGTGGTTACAAACACCTATTCAAATAATTTATGTGAAATAAATAGAAGTAATCCTCTAATTTTACATTGCACACACGCCTTAGCCATAAAACCTTGGTTTGCAAAAGAAATGATAGATATGAATAAAAATGTTGTTCATACTGCTGACGGTTTACTTACACAGGCAGTAATACAAAAAGACTTAAAGACCTACGCTGCGGTACCAAAACTAATTAATCCGGATTTTATCGATTCAATAATAGGTGATTTGTATAAAAAATATGGTCATGAATAAAGAAATTATCAAAATATGGTTTACCCATTTTTGGGGTCAATTTGATAAAACTGACAATTTATTTACTTGGGTTTTATCAAAAAAATATAACGTTGTCGTTACGGATAATAATCCCGATATCGTAATTACACTTTCAAGTACTGAACGTTATCAAAACGCAATAATGGTTCATTTTAGTGGAGAACCATTTTTTAATATTGGGGTTTGTGACTATGCCATGACTTCCTTCTTTAATGACGACCAAAGATTTTTTAGAGTACCTTTGTATCTACTTTATAATTACGATTATTTGAAACATGGGTATATTTCATCTTATGAACATTTAGTTAGTAATATGAAAGACCCAAAAGAAATTTTAAAAAACAAAACTAATTTTTGTTCTTTTATTTCTCAAGGTGCTGGATATGATGGTTGTATTAGGACAAGATTCTTTCATGAATTATCTAAATATAAAAAAGTAGACTCTGCTGGGTCATACCTTAATAATCATCCAAAAGTTGGTGGTGAAGCCGGAACAATAAATGGTTCAATAAATAAAACTTCTTTTTTAAGAAATTATAAGTTTGCAATGGCATTCGAAAATAGAGAAAATTTCGACGGTCATGTTGGTTACACAACTGAAAAAATATTTGAGCCTATGATGGCTAACTGTGTTCCTATATATTGGGGTAACCCTTTAATTAATATGGACTTTAATAGTAATAGTATTATTAATTGGAATGACTTTGGAAGTGATGAAAAAGTAATTCAAGAGATTATAAAATTAGACAATAATAACGATCTCTATGTACAGTTTATAAGTCAAAAATATGTAAACAATGAAGACTTATTTACGATTGAGTATGTTTTAAATTTTTTTGATAAAATTATAAAATAATGATAGTAGTTTGTACACATAGAAGCCCTGTAATATTAGAAAGATTTCTTTCTTCTTTACGCAACAAATCAAATGAGGACCACAGAATATTAGTTGTTGAGACATCTGATTCAAACGAATCAGAGGATATCGCAAAAAAATATAATGCCATTTTCACTAATACCATCCTCAAATATGAAATAGGTGCATATAATCACGCAATGAGGGAATACCCGTCTGAACCGGAATATTTTATGTTTCAAGACTCATTAGAGTTTTTAAATAATGATTGGGAAGTAATGTTTAGAAACCCAAGTAAAGGTGAAAAATTAGTCGCACTATGTTACTTCCGTTTGTCACAAGACCCTTGTTATGGATGTGGTAAAATTTTCTTTGAGAGTACGTACAATAGGCCCTTCCCTACAAATGAAAGTTATGGTATCATGACAAATAATTTTTATATACCACAAATCGCAAAACAAAAATTGTTAGATTTTGGTTTTGATAGAATTGTTGCCGAAAATAAAAATGACACTTACGACAGTGAAAGAGTAATGGGTGCTGTTGCGTATTACTCGTGTGGTATTACCTCAACCGCCGAAATGGTTGGTGAGTGGATTTGGGACGCAACACATTTTAGACATGATACCGGATTTACAAAATACATTTATAAACACATAATAAGTAGACAATAATAATAATATGATTAAATTAGTAATTTTCGATTTAGATGGGGTATTAGTCGACGCCAAAGAAATCCACTACGAATCATTAAATAAAGCAATCAATTTAATTGATGGTAATTTAATTATCACCAGAGAGGAACATCTTACAAAATATGATGGTTTACCAACAAATGTTAAGCTAAACTTACTAACAAAAGAAAAAGGACTACCAGAAGATAAACACAACTACATTTGGGAAATGAAACAAAAATTAACCTCGGATGTAATTAAAGAAACACTAAGTGAATCGGTAAGACTAAAAAATGTTTTAAAAAAATTAAAAAAAGACGGTTATAAAATATATGTAGCATCTAACTCTATTAGGGAATCAATTAAATTGATGTTATACAAAACAGGTTTGATTGAATACGTTGACCATTATTTAGGTAATGAAGATGTTAAATACGCAAAACCTCATCCCGAAATTTATTTAAGATGTATGGTTCATGCTGGAGTTAAACCAAATGAAACTATTGTTGTTGAAGATAGTTTCCATGGTAGAAAGGCGGCTATTGACTCAGGAGCCGTCTTATGTTCTGTTGAAACCCCTAATGATGTTACGTATGAAAAAATATCTAACTTAATAAATGATATAACTAATAAAATAACTTCAAATACTAAATGGGAATCGGATGAATTTAATGTACTAATACCTATGGCAGGGGCAGGTTCAAGATTTAGTAACGCAGGGTATACATTTCCAAAACCATTAATCGAAGTAAATAATAAACCGATGATTCAGGTGGTTATTGAGAACCTTAATATTAAAGCAAATTTTATTTATATTGTCCAAAAAGAACATTACGAAAAATATAATTTAAAATACCTTCTAAATTTAATCACTCCTAATTGTGATATAGTACAAGTTGATGGTTTAACTGAAGGTGCCGCATGTACAACTCTATTAGCAAAAGAATTAATTAATAGTGATAAACACCTATTAATCGCTAATTCTGACCAATTTGTAGAGTGGGATAGTAATAGTTTTTACTATTCTATGACCAACGATAATTTAGACGGTGGTATGTTAACATTTAAGGCAACCCACCCTAAATGGTCATTCGCAAAATTAGATGCTAATGGTTATGTGACAGAAGTTGCAGAAAAAAAACCAATCAGTGATATAGCAACTGTTGGTATATATTATTGGGATAAAGGTTCTGAGTATGTAAAATACGCAGAACAAATGATAGATAAGAACATACGGATAAATAATGAGTTTTATGTTGCCCCTGTTTACAATGAAGCAATTTCAGATGGTAAAAAATTTAAAACTTATAAAATTTCTAAAATGTGGGGGTTAGGAACTCCAGAAGATTTGAAAAATTACTTAGAAAACTTTTTATATTAATATGAATATAGTTATCCCAACATATAATAAACATTACAAATATAATATTAACTTTTTAGAATCATTTAGACGTTATTGTTTAGATAGAAATGATGTTAAAATTAATTTTATTGTTTCATCTAATGAATATGATTTGTTTAATAATTTAAAAACTATGTTTTTAGATTTAAATATTTTCATTGTTAAATTTTCTGATTTGTTGTATAATATAGATGGTAAACAATATCCAGACACGGAAAAATTTTTTAGTGACAAATACCCATTACAATCATTAAAGAAATTATTAGCATTTTCATGTGTTGATACAGATTATGTTGTTTTTGACAGTGAAAATTTATGCTTAAAACCGTTCAATTTTAGAGACATATTTAGCACGCTTAAAAATAAACCAATTCTTTATTGCGACAACACATATCAAGATATTCAAAAAAATGTAATAAGTAGTTGTAATCTTATTAATAATTTTAATACTGAAAAATGGTTTTTCCTTAAAAGTTATTGGTTTTATGAATTAGAACATGTTAGAGGATTAATCGACGATTTAAGAGAAATGCATAATAAAGATATTTTCATTTTATTAAGTGAAGTTATATTTTTTGAGTACCAATTATATTGTGGGTATCTTTACAAAAATAACCTTAAAGAATTTTTATCTACCGATGAATTATTGAGTAAAACTTATGACTTTAAAACAATTCTAGATAATAACAAAAACAATTATGAATTTATCAACGGATCACTTACAGAAGAAAATGTCGATTATTATATACAAATTCTTAATGATTTAGACGAAAGAGTTATTAGACTTCATTGGTTAAATGTGGGATTAAAAGATAAAATAATAGAAAAAACAAATGTTTCCATAGGAACATTTCATTGGGATTAATTAAAATTAAACAAATATGAATAGACCAAAAACAATTTTTTTAGATATTGATGGGACCCTTATTGAACATTCAGAAAATATATCTGAACAGTTTACAAAAACACCAAAACTATTAGAGGGTACTTTAGAAAAATTAGCTGAATGGGACCGAAATGGGTACAATATAATTTTGACAACAGGTAGAAGAGAAGGTGTTAGAAATACTACCGTAAAACAACTATCGGAATTAGGAATTTTCTACGACCAACTAATAATGGGATTAGGTGGTGGTATAAGAGTAGTAATTAATGATAGAAAAAAAGATAAACATTATGACACTGCATTGGCAATAAACCTCGACAGAAATGAAGGTATAGGTAAAATAAATAATTTATAGTATGAAAAAAGAAGTTACAAAAGTTGATAAACCATGGGGTTGGGAAAAATGGATTGAGGTTAATGAAAATTATGTTGTTAAAGAACTTTTTATGACAGAAGGAAATAGTTGTAGTTTACAGTACCATGAGAAAAAACATGAATCATTTTATGTAATTGACGGTCAGTTGAAGTTTGAAATTGGTCCGGACAAAGATAATCTAACTGAAATGATTTTAGATAAAGGAGGTTACTACACAATCGAACCATTTGTTGTTCACCGTATGTCGGCCGTTGTTGATAGTTTATACTTAGAAAGTTCAACAAATTTTTTAGATGACGTTATTAGATTAGAAGATAAGTATGGTAGAATATAAAGTTTTAATCACGACAAGCGGTGTCGGATCGAGATTAGGTGACCTAACAAAATACACAAACAAATCGTTGGTGAGGGTTGGTAAAAAACCGGCTATTTCTTATATTATTGAGTCTTATCCTGAAGAGGTTGAGATTGTAATTACTTTAGGGTATTTTGGATGCCAAGTGAAAGAATTTTTGACCTTAGCGTATCCAAATAGAATTTTTAAATTTGTTGAAGTTAAAAAATACGAAGGTTTAGGGTCAAGTTTAGGGTATTCAATTCTACAGGCAAAAAGCGAACTACAATGTCCGTTTATTTTTCATGCTTCAGACACTATAATCACTGAAAAAATTAACCCCCCAACAGTAAATTGGTTAGGATGTCAGCAAAAAGAAAATACCTCACAATATAGAACAATTTCATCTATACGTAATACGACGATAAATGAAAAGGGTGATTTAAATTCTAAATTTGCATATATAGGTTTAGCCGGTATTAAAGATTATGACTTATTTTGGAGGTCTTTAGAAACTGAACATATAAATAACATAAATGACTCAACATTAAGTGACTGTCACGCAATAAATAGAATGGGCATTAAATGGGAAGTTGTTGAATATTTTAAATGGTTAGACATAGGAAATGTTTCGGAATTAAAACTAGCAAGGGAAAATATTTACGATAAGTTTGAATTATTAGATAAAGTTGATGAGTCTATATTTTTATTCGAGGATTTTGTAATTAAGTTCTTCTTTAATAAAACAGTTTGTTTGAACCGTGTGAATCGATGTAAAGAATTGTCAGGACTAACACCTAAACTTATCGATTATACTGATAATTTTTATAAATACGAATATGCGGTAGGGAACCTTTTAGCTACCTCAATCGACGAAAAAATATTTGAAAATTTTTTAGAGTGGAGTAATAATAATTTATGGTTAGAGTATGGTGAGTCTGATGAATTTAAAAAAACCACAAAGAAATTTTACTTCGATAAAACATATGAAAGATTAGAAAAATTCATTAACGATAATAAAGTTGAGGATGAACAAACAATAATTAATGGTATATTAGTACCCTCAGCCAAACAAATGTTAAAAACAATTGATGAAGATTGGTTATGTTCAAATAAATACTATCAGTTTCATGGGGACTTTATCTTAGATAATATAATATACAAAAAAGACAAAAGTTTTGTTTTATTGGATTGGAGACAAGATTTTGGTGGGGATTTAAAAAATGGAGACATATATTATGATTTGGCTAAACTAAATCATAATTTATTATTCAATCACGATATTGTACATAAAGGTTTATTTGAAGTAAGTAAGAATGACATGTACATTAAATGTGATATATTAAGAAGTGATATTTTAACTAACTGTAGAGAAAAATTACATGAATGGATTGTTAATAATGGATTTGATTTAAATAAAGTAAAAGCTTTAACTGCGATCATATGGTTAAACATGGCACCACTACACAATCACAAAATGGGTGAGTTTTTGTATTATTTTGGCAGACTTAATCTTTATAAAGTACTCAATAAGTAATATATTTTATTCATGAACCCAAAATTATTTATAGGACCAATGAGTAAAAATATTGTCGATGCAATTATCGATTACTCAAACGAAAATGATGTTAAGATAGGTATAATCCCATCAAGAAGACAAGTAGAATTTGATGGTGGTTATGTTAATGACTGGAAAACGGGAGACTTTTGTAGTTATGTTAAAAGTAAAACCAATAATATTTTATTAGTTAGAGACCACGGTGGTCCTTCACAAGGTAATACTGAAGATGATGGATTAGAGTCTTTTATTGAAGACTGTAAAAACTTCGATGTTGTACATGTTGATGTGTGGAAAAAACATAAAAATTACGACGAAGGTTTAAAATCAACTATTGATTTCATTATTCGAGGATATGAGATGAACCCTTATCTGTATTATGAGGTTGGTACCGAAGAGGCTATTAGACAGTTCACTCCAGAAGAATTAGACCAACTGTTAAGTGACTTAAAAAGTCGTTTACCTGAAGAAATTAACTCTAAAATTTTATACGCAGTAGTACAGTCAGGTACCGCATTAAAAGGTAATACAAATATTGGTACCTATAGCAACGACAGATTAATAAAAATGTTAGAGGTTGTTAGTAAACACGGATTAATTTCTAAAGAACATAATGGTGATTATATCGATGATGATACCCTTAGAAACAAGTTTAATTGTGGGTTAGAGACAATTAATATCGCACCTGAGTTTGGTCAACTTGAAACTAAAGTCATATTAGAGGAAATCGGAGATAATCAAGTTTTATTAGATAAATTTTATGAATTGTGTTACAACTCAAAAAGATGGGTGAAGTGGGTTTCAAACGATTTTGTCCCAATTGAAAATAAAATAGAACTGATAAACATTTGTGGACATTATGTTTTTTCTGACCCAAAATTTATTGAGATAAAAAAATTACTCTCAAACGATATTGACGTAAAAATAAAAAATAAAATAAAACAAAGAATTGATAGGTTTATGACAAATATTGAGGCGAAACAGTATGATATATTATTAAAATATTTTGAGTATTTCTCAAATAAGGATTTACAAAATTTATCAAATATTTTTGATGATAGGGTATCTTTAACTGATTGGGACATTAATGCAGTTGGTAAAGAGAGTGTAATGAATGCAAATAAAAATATCTTTGATTCTGTTAATACAATAAATGTCGATGTAATAGAAACATTTAAAAAGGGAAACAAATTTTCTTGCCAATTAGTTATAACGATAAATGATATGGAAACAATTGAAGTCGTTGACGTGATTGAATTTAATGAGAAAAACAAAATTATTTCTGTGAAAGCATATAAAGGATGAAAAGTAAAACTTGTTTTATAATTTTTGCACATTCATTATCACACACCTTTGAGGATGTTGATGATATGATTAATAACATTTCTTATTTTCATGATAATTGTGATTTTATGGTGAACCATCCAACATTAAATCACCCAAAAATCAGGACAAGACATATGCCAGGGATCTTGAATCATTCTAATTTTATTTTTGGCGTATTAATCGAGTTATTCAATAGTTTAACAATAGATGAAATTGAGAGTTATGACCATTTTTGTTTGGTATCTGCTAATCAATATTTTATAAACGAAATTGTTTTTGAAAAGGGTGTTAATTATGCTCAATTTAATACTACTGAAAATTTTGATGATGATTATGTTGGTAAACATATGGATAAAACAGTCGTCGGGTTTCCGATTAGACAACCTTATCTATTTGGTAAGACTTGGGATGATGGTGAATTATACAAAGAATTAGGTATTGATAAACCAATGATTAGTAATTGGGAATGTGTAACCTTCACTAAAGAAGTGATGAAATTATGTAAAGAAAATTTAAATACAGCACTAAGATTTTATCCTAATAGAGATTTAATGAATGTTTACGTACCATATATGATTTTATTAAGTAAACAACAATGGGAATTTATTCCACATTTTGGCACTTACGACCCATCAAATCCACAACCAAAAAACCATATATTAACAATAGACCAAGTTATTAATAAAAGAAAAGATGGTTACTTCTCAGTTAAAAGAGTAAACTATAATAAAAATTGCCCGATTAAAAAATACATAAGAGAAAACTTAATGAAATGATAGAAAACCTAAAAAATTTTTTTAATGGTTGGGTAATTGGTGATTTTTCACCAACATTATTTAATACGGGTGATTTTGAAGTGGCAATTAAACGTTATAATGCGGGAGATTATGAGGAATCACATTTTCATAAAATAGCAACAGAATATACCATTATTATTGATGGTGTTGTTTTAATGAATAACATTGAGTACCGCCAAGATGATATAATAACAATAAACCCAAATGAATCTACCGATTTTAAATGTTTAACAGATGTTACAACTGTTGTCATTAAAATACCAAGTTCAAAAGGAGATAAATACAAAACAATTTAATAATGATACATTGTATAGGTGATAGTCATTCAGCAGTTTTCAGTGGTGAAGAAACAATGCAGCCTGAATGGCCCGAAATCGCATCAAACACGTTACCATATTTTAAAAGTTATAGGTTAGGACCTGCAACTGCATACCAATTAGAAAATAAAAAACATTTAATAGACGACATAATTTCAAAACATTATCAAGAAAATGATAGTTTATTATTCTGTTTTGGTGAGGTGGATATTAGAGCTCACTTAATAAAACAAATGACGTTACAAAACTCACCATTAGAAGATATTGTTAGGGAATGTGTCGATAGATACTTTAATGTGATTTTATCATATAAAGATAGAGGTATTAATTGTATTGTTTGGGGGCCTATTGCGTCTTGGCACGAATCTAGAACGTACACAGGACCTAGTTTTGGTTCTTGTATTGAAAGGAATTTAGTAACAAAAGAATTCAATAGATATATTGAAGAATTGTGTAATAAACATAATGTTGGTTTTGTTACAATATTTTACGACATGATTAATGAAAATAACGAAACAAACACCTACTATTTAGACACATGGCCGGGGTCAAATATGCATCTAAGTCAAACATCCATGCCGGTGATTTTAAAAAGATTTAAAGAAAAAGGGTTTATATGATATTAATATCTCACAGAGGAAATATTAACGGTAGAATAGAATCTTCCGAAAATGAACCGTCGTATGTAGACTCAACAATATCAAAAGGTTATGATGTGGAAATTGACGTATGGTTAAAAGATGGTGACCTTTGGTTAGGTCATGATAAGCCACAATATAAAACTAACCTTGATTGGATTCAAAATAGGTCATCAAAATTATGGGTTCATTGTAAAAACTTAGAATCAATTACGTTTTTTAACGATTTAAATGACGGTCAAATAAATTATTTTTGGCATCAAAATGATGACGTTACTTTAACATCTAAAAATCATATATGGGCTTTTCCTGGTAAGCAACCGATTAAAAATAGTATTGCGGTCCTACCTGAATTATACAATGACCATGTATCTTTTTGTTTAGGTGTGTGTAGTGATTATATTGAAAATTACAAAATAAAAAATAACTAAATAATGAAAAAAGCTTTAATAACAGGAATAAATGGTCAAGATGGTTCATATCTTGCGGAATTACTTTTAGAAAAAGGTTATGAAGTGTGGGGGACGGTAAAAAGAAATTCTGTTTCTGAAACACAGTCTTCAAGAATTGAAAACCTAAGGGACAGTAATTTAATTCACCTTGAGTATGCGGATTTAACGGACATGGCGTCTTTAGTAAAAGTACTTTCGATGGTTCAACCAGATGAGGTTTATAATTTAGCAGCACAATCACATGTTAGAATTAGTTTTGACCAACCTATTTATACCGCAAATGTTACAGGTGTTGGTACATTAAATCTATTAGAATCAGTAAGATTAGTTTCTCCGCATTCAAAAATATATCAGGCATCTTCTTCTGAAATGTTTGGTAATACTATTGATGCTGATGGATACCAAAGAGAAACAACACCTATGAATCCAGTATCTCCATACGGGTGTGCGAAAGTATTTTCATACAATATTTGTAGGAATTATAGAAATTCGTATGGAATGAAAATATGGAATGGAATTCTTTTCAACCATGAATCACCAAGACGAGGAACTAATTTTGTTACAAATAAAGTTGTAAAGGCGGCCGTTAGAATTAGTCTCGGATTACAAGATAAATTACATATTGGTAACTTATCGGCAACAAGAGATTGGGGACATGCAAAAGATTATGTCTATGCTATGTGGTTAATGTTACAATCTGATAAACCAGACGATTATGTATGCTCAACAGGAGTTTCACATTCAGTCCAAGATTTATGTAGTTATGTATTTAGTTCCTTGGGGTTAGATTATACAAACCACATTGTTGTTAACGAAAAACATTTTAGACCCGAGGAATTGGAAAATTTGAAGGGCGATTCCTCTAAATTAAGAAACGAGTTATTATGGCAACCAGAATACTCATTTGAAACTATGTTAGATGAGATGATAAACTATTGGTTAGAATATTATGGAAAATAAAATAT
>B570J29032_109958806_pt1 | contig 15105 bp, 13 predicted proteins | sample LakMenEpi16Nov12_FD_29032 | JGI IMG/M metagenome (IMG submission 29032) | reverse complement strand
TACCCGCAGGTGTAACCCATCGTGGGGCCGAGCCACAACGCGAAGAAATCGTTGGAGACATCGTAGATTGACTGCGACTCCTCGTAGTAAGGAGTCAGGTCCGAGTCGACGTTCGTCATCTGCCGCTACCCTTCAAATTGTCACCGGCCGCCGGTCGGATGTTTGCGCACAGACGCGCTCGGCCTGCAACGACAGGCCCGCGGACCACGACCCGCAGGTCTACCCGATCAGGGTATCAGTAGGCATAGAAGCCCTGTCCGGACTTCTTGCCCAGCCGCCCCGCCTCCACCATGCGCAACAGCAGGGGCGGCGGACCGTAATGCGGCTCCTTGAACTCGTCGAACATCTTGTCGGCGATGAGCTTGAGAGTGTCCAGACCGATCAGGTCGGACAACCGCAGCGGACCCATCGGGTGGGACAACCCGGCGACCACGGCCGTGTCGACGTCCTCGACGGTGGCCACACCTGACTCCACCATCCGGATGGCGGACAACAGGTAGGGCACCAGCAGGAAATTGACCACGAACCCGGAACGGTCCGTGCAGCGGACCACCTGCTTGCCCAGCACCGATCCGGCGAAATGCTCGGTCCGGGCCGCGGCCTGCGGGCTGGTCGCCAAGGTGGTGACCAGTTCGACCAGTGGCAGCACCGGGACCGGGTTGAAGAAGTGCAAACCGAGTACCCGGCCGGGATTCTTGGTCGCCGCACCCAATTTCATGATCGGGATGCTTGAGGTGTTGGAGGCCAGCACCGCGTTGGGGTCGGTGATGATCTCGTCCAACTGGCTGAAGATGGCGGCCTTGATGTTCTCGTCTTCGATGATGGCCTCGATGACCAGTTCCCGGTCAGCCAGATCGGCCAGCGTGGTGGTGAACCGCAGCCGCTCCAGGGCGCCGTCACGCTCACGCTCGGTGATCTTGCCCGCGCTCACCCCGCGTTCCAGCGACTTGGCGATGCGGGCACGTCCCGCAGTGACCAAAGCCTCGGTGTTCTCGAAGACGGTGACGTCCACGCCCGCCCGCGCGCACACCTCGGCGATGCCGCCGCCCATCTGGCCGGCGCCGATGACACCGACTCGCTCGATCGCAGTTTCCGACACGTTCCCTCCGCTCCCGCACTCTGCTGACAAAGAGAAGCCCCGCCCGGCAACCCGGGCGGGGTTCTCGATACTCCTAGTGGAACTGACCCTCTTCGGTTGAGCCCGCAAGCGCGGTGGTCGACGAGTTGGGGTCGACGGTGGTGGCGATCCGGTCGAAGTAGCCGGCACCCACCTCACGCTGGTGCTTGGTGGCGGTGTACCCGCGCGCCTCGGCGGCGAACTCGCGCTCCTGCAACTCGACGTAGGCGGTCATCTGGTTGCGGGCGTAGCCGTAGGCCAGATCGAACATCGAGTAGTTGAGGGCGTGGAAGCCGGCCAGCGTGATGAACTGGAACTTGAATCCCATTGCGCCGAGCTCTTTTTGGAACTTGGCGATGGTCGCATCGTCGAGATGCTGCTTCCAGTTGAACGACGGCGAGCAGTTGTAGGCCAGCAGCTGATCCGGGAACTCGGACTTGACGCCTTCGGCGAACTTGCGGGCCAGCTCCAGATCCGGGGTACCGGTCTCCATCCAGATCAGGTCCGAGTACGGCGCGTAGGCCTTGGCCCGGGCGATGCACGGCTCGAGGCCGTTCTTGACGTGGTAGAAGCCCTCGGAGGTGCGCTCACCGGTGACGAAGGGCTGGTCACGCTCGTCGACGTCGGAGGTGATGAGGGTGGCGGCCTCGGCGTCGGTGCGGGCGATGACGACCGTCGGGACGTCGGCAACGTCGGCGGCGAGTCGGGCCGATGTCAAAGTGCGGATGTGCTGCTGGGTCGGGATGAGCACCTTGCCGCCGAGGTGGCCGCACTTCTTCTCCGAGGCCAGCTGATCCTCCCAGTGCGAGCCGGCGACACCGGCGGCGATCATCGCCTTCTGCAACTCGTAGACGTTCAGCGCGCCGCCGAAGCCGGCCTCGCCGTCGGCGACGATCGGCACCAGCCAGTTGTCGATCGAGGTGTCACCCTCGACCGCGGCGATCTCGTCGGCGCGCAGCAGTGCGTTGTTGATCCGGCGCACCACCTGCGGCACCGAGTTGGCCGGGTAGAGGCTCTGGTCCGGGTAGGTGTGGCCGGAGAGGTTGGCGTCACCGGCGACCTGCCAGCCGGAGAGGTAGATGGCCTTCAGGCCACCACGGACCTGCTGGACCGCCATGTTGCCGGTCAGCGCACCCAGGGCGTTGACGAAATCCATGTTGTTGACCTGGTCCCACAAGATCTCCGCACCGCGGCGGGCCAGGGTGGCCTCCTCGACGACCGTGCCCTGCAGGGCTACGACCTCTTGGGCGGAGTAAGTCCGGGTGATGCCCTTCCACCGCGGGTTGGTGTCCCAGTCACGCTGGATGTCCGCGGCGCCCTTGGGCTTGCCGACGCTGGAAACCGACATTGATCTCTCCTTCGTATCTCCGGCCGGGGACTTGATCAAACCCCTGCACCCCTTAGCTGCTGTGCTAACCAGACCCTTCCATATCGGATATCCGCAGGTCAAAACGCTACAGTTTGCCAACTTTTGGCAACGAAAACCCGCTAACTTGCGAATTTTGCGAAGAACCGGGCGCCCGGCGTGCGGCGGTCACGGGGTCGGCAACGTCAACGGCGCAGGTCAACCGCGGTAAGTCAGGATCGGTGATTTCTAGAGCGGAAATATCGCCGCGAGCGCCTTCACGTCGTCCCCGACGAGGTATGTGAGCGTTCTAACAGTGCGGTCGGTGAGTTCGGACCCGAACTTATCGGTCGACCCCGGTGGGTACACGTGGGACAGAACCTCGAGCTTCTCGCCGTAGGCGACGGCGGCGTCGTGTTCGATGGTGACCCGCAATGGCGCCTCGAGCAGTTCCGGATGCGGGGCGAGGAACTCTTCGACGACCTTCCAATACACCGAGTTGTTGACATGATCGAACAGGTCGATGTCGCTGACCCGGATGGGGAATTCGCGGATCTCGTCGGCGTCTTCCCGCGAACCCGCCTTGAGGTAGGACTTCCACCGCAACCGATTGACGTCGGTGGTCTTGGTCAGACTGTCCATGAAGTCATCGGCGATGCGGGCCGGCCCTTTGGTCTCTCGGCTGAAGTTGATCCAGAACGCCTCGGTCTCGACCAGACCACCCTTGCGGCCGTCGATGCGCACCCGCATCTCACACCACCGGTTGGAGGTCCCTGAACACCAACGGCGCAGCCGCAGCATGTCCTGGAACTCGATGGGCCGAATCAGATCGACCATGGTGCGCCGGACGATCCACAGCGGATGGGTGTCGTTGTGGCCCAACTCGCGCAGGTGGTCCTGGCCGATGTCCATGATGTGGCGCACGGCGGCATCGAGGCGAAGCCGGCCCAATCGGTCTACGTCGGCGGGGCGCAAGGGCCACTGCCGGTCGAACACGTCAGGGTGCGGATCCGGCACGGGCATCAACGCCTTCGCCAGACCGCTGCCCACTGCCGCATTGCTGCCCACGTTCGGGATCATGCCAAACGTCCATATGGAAGCCAACCGCGCCCGGCGGCCTGCCAATCTCGCGAAGTGCCGCTTCGCCCGCCGGTACGCTGGCGAGATGCCCAAGACCTTCGTCGGCTCGCGGGTGCGCCAGTTACGCAGCGAACGCGGGTTCAGCCAGGCGGCGTTGGCGCAGATGCTCGAGATTTCACCGAGTTATCTCAACCAGATCGAACACGACGTGCGGCCGTTGACGGTCGCCGTGCTGCTGCGCATCACCGAGGTCTTCGGCGTCGATGCGACGTTTTTCTCCTCCCAGGACGGCACCCGCCTGGTAGCCGAGTTACGCGAGGTGATGTACGACCGCGACCTCGACGCCGAGGTTGATCCCACCGAGATCGTCGACATGGTCAACGCGCACCCCGCGATCGCCCGGGCGATGGTGAACCTGCACCGCCGCTACCGGATCACCACCGCCCAACTCGCCGAAGCCACCGAGGACCGGTTCAACCTCAACACCGGGGGCAGCGGCACTGGGTCCATCACGATGCCGCACGAAGAAGTCCGCGACTACTTCTACCAACGGCAGAACTATTTGCACGAATTGGATACCGCCGCCGAGGATCTGACCGCGCGGGTGCGGATGCACGGCGGCGAACTCCGCACCGAACTGTCCCGTCGGCTCAGTGAGGGGCACGGGGTGCGGATCGTCCGGCGTATCGACCTCGGCGACACCGTTCTGCACCGCTACCACCCCGCGTCCAAAACGCTGGAGATCTCCACCCATCTCTCGGCCGGTCAGCGCGCCTTCAAGATGGCCGCCGAACTGGCGTACCTGGAAGTCGGCGATCTGATCGACACGATGGTCAGCGACGGAAAGTTCACCAGCGAGGAGTCCCGCAGACTCGCCCGGCTGGGGCTGGCCAATTATTTCGCTGCCGCAACGGTGCTTCCCTACCGGCAGTTCCACGACGTCAGCGAGAACTTCCGCTACGACATCGAAAGGCTGTCTGCGTTCTACCAGGTGAGCTACGAAACCGTCTGCCACCGACTGTCCACCCTGCAGCGACCGTCCATGCGTGGCGTGCCGTTCTCGTTCGTGCGGGTGGACCGGGCCGGAAACATGTCGAAGCGCCAGTCCGCCACCGGATTTCACTTCTCGTCGTCCGGCGGGACGTGCCCGTTGTGGAACGTCTACGAAACCTTCGCCAACCCGGGCAAGATCCTGGTGCAGATCGCCCAGATGCCGGACGGACGCAGCTACCTGTGGGTGGCACGCACAGTCGAGCGGCGGGCCTCGCACTACGGGCAGCCGGGCAAGACTTTCGCGATCGGCCTGGGATGCGAAATACGGCATGCCAATCGGCTGGCCTACTCCCGCGGATTGGACCTGTCCTCGGACAACGCGACGCCGATCGGGTCGGGCTGTCGGGTCTGCGAACGGGACAACTGCCCGCAACGGGCCTTCCCCGCATTGGGGCGCGCCCTGGACATCAATGAACACCGCAGCACGGTGTCGCCCTACCTGGTGAAGGAGACATGATGGGAAACGGCAGCAGAAGTCAGATTGCGCGAATTCCACCCGGCGGACGACGTGAACTCGGCCTGGTCAACTGGATCATCTCCCGGATCGCCGCGCGATCCATCCGGGCGCCGCACATGCACCTTTTCGAGACGCTGGGTCAGCACCGGATGCTGTTCCTGACCTTCCTGCCGTACGCCGGTCAGTTGTTGAACAAGGGCAAGCTACCCAAGACCGAGACGGAATTGATCATTCTGCGGGTGGGCCACCTTCGCGGCTCGCAGTACGAGCTGCAACAGCACCGCCGACTGGCCCGCTCCCGCGGGGTGGATGACGCTCTGCAAGAGAAGGTCTTCGTGGGCCCACACGCCGAAGGCCTGACCGGCCGGCAGCGCGCACTGCTGCAGGCGGTCGACGAGTTCATCGCAGACCGCGATCTCTCCGACGAGACCTTCGCGGCACTGTCCGCGCATTTGACCCGCGAGCAGATCATCGAATTCTGCGCGCTCACAGGTCATTACGACACGATCGCCGGCATTCTGGCCACCTTGCGGGTGCCGATGGACTTTCCCGACTAGGCAGGTGGCGGGCGGGTCTGAGCGGCATTAAGCTCCGCACGTAGGCATCGTTCGCGTCGGATACGGGTGTGGCGATCCTGGTTCCGAGTCTGTCGCCGGGCCGGCATCGCCAGGCCCCGATTTGCCGCCGCCGGGGGTGGTGCCGAGGCGCTATCGAGGGTCCCGGTCGGGGCCGATAGCGTCGGGTACAGCTGCGCCCCAGCCGGGTAGGTTATGTACTGATGCCCAGAGGGCGCAGTGAAAGTCACAGTGCCGTCAGGGTATTGAGCCTCCGTCCAGCCGCCCGGCCCGCAATAGAAGGTTTTGACCAGATGGTGAGCGCGGCAGTAGAGCTTGAGGTTCGACGGGTGAGTGTGTCCGAACGGATAGGGCACCGTGTGGTCGGTGTCGCACACCGGCGCATCGCATCCCGGCCAGCGGCAGGTTAAGTCACGCCAGCGAATGAACTCGGCCAGCGCAGCCGGTGGGCGGTAACCGGGTTGATCCGCACCGCGCGGCGTTACGACCGGCTTGAGTTTGGCGGTCCGCGCCTGGTTCCGGACGGACTCGGCCGGCTGGATCCCGAATCCCGGCAGATAGCCCGGCGTGGTACCGGTCCCCTCAACTGTGGCCCGTTCCGCCAGCAGATGGATGATCACCGGTGCCACACCACCATCGATCGCCGGGCACTCCCGGTCCCCGCACGCACACATCAGGCGGTCGGCTCCGCCGGCCAGGGCGCCGACCGCGTCGCTGCGCCGCTGCATTGTGGTGCGCGGATCGTTGGCGCACACCGTCGCGGCCAGTGCGTCGAGTCTCGCATCGAAGGCGGCTGCATCGGCCGCGTGAATGTTGGCCCAGATGCCGCCCATCCCCGGGACGGTTGGCCCGACCGCGACATAGCGGTTGTTGTCAACGGACGGCGGAACCCGCACGCCGTCAGGGTCGATTTTGGCGATAACCATGTCGATGCGGTCGGCGAGCCTGGGCCCGGAGAGCTTCATCCAGGTCGGGGCGCACCGGGCGAGTGCTTCGTCAACGTCCGCAATCGCCTCGTCGGTAACGTTCGAAGTGCGGTTGATGATGGCCGAAACCATCCGCAGATCGAGATCTCCCGCCGCGAACACCTCAGCGATTTTCGTCAACCGCTCGCGCAGTTCCCGTGCGTAGCGAATCTGAGTGCCTGCGCGGCCCCGGCTGATGTTCTGGGCGGCTGACACCTCAGCAGCCACCGCCTCGAACGGGTCGGTGCACCACAGTTCCCGCTCGGACCACTCAACAGAACGGCGCGCGTACAACTCCCCCACCGCCAAAATTCGACGAGCGGCCGCAGCGGACTCAGCGCGGCTGGCCTCGGCCATCGCGTCGATCAAGTCGGCATCGTTTACGAACATACGTTCGATTGTTTCAGAGCCCACAGACAAAAGCCGTCAGTCGGTCACAAGTACGTGACCCCGAGCACCACGAGCGTGAAGATCACCGGCGACACCGCCAACCCGCCCAGGAATGCCGCGGGCGTCCACTGTTGGCGTCGGTAGTACTGCCAGGCGCGGTAAATGGCGTACCCGGCAGCGATCAGGAACACCGCCGACAGAATCAGCACGATGGTGCTGCGCGAACCGGAGTCCGTCGCTGCCGTGATCCCGAGCAGCCACAGGATGTGCCCGAGCAGCAGGCCACCGACCCCGGCGATGACGACGGACCTCACCGAGACCGGCTCAACTGCGCTGGGGCTCAAAAGTTGATCATGTGGCCGGCGAGGCCGTGGAAGCATTCCTGCAGCGCCTCCGACAGCGTCGGGTGGATGTGAACGTTGCGGGCCAGCTCGTTGGCGGTGAGGTCCCACTTCTGCGCCAGAGTCAGCTCGGCGACCAACTCCGAGACATCAGGCCCGATCAGGTGGGCACCGAGCAGTTCGCCGTACTTGCCGTCGGCGATCACCTTGACGAAGCCGGTCGGGTCGGCCAGCCCATGCGCCTTGCCGTTGGCGGTGAACGGGAACTTGGCGACCTTCACGTCGTAGCCCTCGGCCTTGGCCTGTTCCTCGGTGAGCCCGAAGCTGGCGACTTGGGGCTGGCAGAACGTCGCCCGCGGCATCATCCGGTAGTCGCCCAGGGCCATGGTCTCCGCGCCGCCGATGGTTTCGGCCGCGACCACACCCATCGCCTCGGCGACGTGGGCCAGTTGGAGTTTGGCGGTGACATCACCGATGGCGTAGATGTGCGGCACGTTGGTGCGCATGTAGTCGTCGATGGCGATGGCGCCCCGGTCGGTCAGCGCCACCCCGGTGGCCTCCAGTCCGAAGCCGGAGATGTTGGGTGCGAAGCCGATGGCCTGCATCACCTTGTCGGCCTTGAGTTCCTGGCTGACGCCGTCCTTGGAGACCACGAGACGGACGCCGTCAGCCCCCTCGTCCACGATCGACTCCACCTTGGTACCGGTGAGGATCTTGACTCCGAGTTTCTTGTACTGCTTTTCGATCTCCTTGGACACCTCGGCGTCCTCGTTGGGCAACGCCCGCGGCAGGAACTCGACGATGGTCACGTCGACGCCGTAGTTCACCATCACGTAGGCGAATTCCATACCGATCGCACCGGCGCCGGCGATGACGATCGAGGCAGGCAGGTCGCGGTCGAGGATCTGCTCCTCGTAGGTGACAACGTTTTCCGACAGTGCGGTCCCGGGGATGAGCCGGGTGCTGCTGCCGCTGGCGATGATCGCGTTGGCGAAGGTGACGGTTTCGGTACCGCCGGCGTTGAGGTCCACCGCGATGGTGGTGGCGTCGGTGAACCGACCGTATCCGTGGATCTCGGTGATCTTGTTCTTCTTCATCAGGTAATGCACACCGGCCACCCGACCGTCGGCCACCTTGCGACTGCGGTCAAACGCTGCACCGAAATCTGCGGTGATCTGCCCGGTGAAGCCGAACGTCGCAGCTTCCTTGGTGACGATGTGGGTGAGTTCTGCGTTGCGCAGTAGCGCCTTGGACGGGATGCAGCCCACGTTGAGGCACACCCCGCCCCAGTATTTGGGCTCGATGATGGCGGTGTTCAGGCCGAGTTGCGCGCACCGGATGGCCGCGACATATCCGCCGGGACCGGCACCGAGGACGACGACGTCGTAGTGAGTCACGGCCTTACCCTAGCCGGACGTACCGGCGCGCAACGCCGTAAGTCATCCGATAATCGGGCGGGCGATCCATTCAAAGTAGTAGGCACCGTGCAGGACCGCGGCGGCCGCCATCGACGCCAGTGGCGCCGCCATCACAGCGAGGGCCAACGCGGTGATCTGCGGACGGTTGGGCACCATCGAGACCAACAGACTGGCCACCATGCACACCACCAGAAACAGCAGAATGCCGAATACCGGCAGGGTCTTGACCAGCGCCGTGTACCACCAGTAATAGAAGCCCACTCCGGCGGCGGCGGCCAGCACCCAGACGCCGGCAACGATCAGCGCGAACTTCCAGCGCTTCAGGAATTGGTAGTTGCCCGGCACCACAACCGGATGCGCCGCAACCGCCACCGGTTGCATGTGGCCGGTGACCGACCGCAGAAAAGCGTCGGTGTCTACGTTGTCCAGTTCGCTGAACGCCTGATGAATCGGGGCCTGCGGTTCGCCGTCGATGGCGCCGAGGGCAAGGTTGAGATCGGCCACGCCGGCCGAATCGGGCTCAGCCGGCTCAGCAAGCTCGGCTGGTTCAGCTGCGGCATCGGAGACATGTTCTTCGGGGTCGGGATTCCGCCATTCGGCGGACCGCCATTCATCGGAGTCCCACTCCGCTGAGGCCCATTCGGCGGACTCGCCCTCGGACTCCCCCTCGTCGGCAGGTTCGGCCGCCGACGACGCCGTCGCCGACGGCAAGGGGTCCGGGTGCGGCCCGGTGTCGAAGATAGGTGCGTGATGGGGTTCGGTGTTCGGAGCCAGGACCGGCTGACCGCCGGTGGCGAACATCGGGGTCAGATGCGGTTCGGTGATCGGCGCAGCAGTATCAGTCACCGGAAACCACCTGAATCAGTAGCAGCACCGACAACCAGCCGGGTGCCATCGCGAGGACGAAGGCGCCTGCTGTGGTGACCCATCGTCGTCCGGAGCACAGGACCAGAAGCAGGCCGATCACACTGGGGATGCCGATGACCAAGGCGACGACGAGGTCGGGCCGGATGGTGGTGTCGACTGCCAGCTTGGCCGCGACGGCAGCGATCTGACCCGCGACGCAGCCGAGGAGCAACGCGCTTGTGAGCAGCCATGCCCTGGGCAGGGGTATCACGATCCAGACGATACGGTCTGCGAGCCCGTCTACGGTGGACCCGCGTCGGCGTGCCGAAAAGGTATTTGGCAGACGACATCCACACGACTCACGGGCCGGGCGCCCTGTTCGTAGTCCGTTCCGGTCAGTACCGGTTCCCCCGCCAGTGACTCCATCTCCGCTGCGGTGAAGGCGCGGCCTCGGCTGAGAAAGCGGACACCCTCGGGGGCCTCCAGGCTGAAGCCCCCACCCCGGCCGGCGACGACGTCGATGATCAACTGGGTGTGCTTCCAGGTTTCGAACTGCGGGCCGGAGATCCATACCGGGGCGTCGGCCAGCACCCCGAGCAGGACGTCACGATCACCGACGATGAACTCTCCCGCCGGGTAGCACATCGGTGACGAGCCGTCGCAACACCCGCCGGACTGGTGGAACATCACCGGGCCATGGCTGTCCTGCAGTCGCCGCAACAACTCCGCGGCGGCGGCGGTGATCAGCGCCCGCGGCGGGGTTGAGCAAGCGCTCACTAGAAAAATCCCACGGCTTTGTCGCTGTAGGACACCAGCAGATTCTTGGTCTGCTGGTAATGCCCCAGCATCATCTTGTGGTTCTCCCGGCCGATGCCGGACTGCTTGTAACCGCCGAAGGCCGCGTGCGCGGGGTACTGGTGATAGCAGTTGGTCCACACCCGGCCGGCCTTGATGTCGCGGCCCGCCCGGTAGGCCACATTGCCGTTGCGACTCCACACCCCCGCACCCAGACCGTAGAGGGTGTCGTTGGCGATCCGGATGGCGTCGTCGTAGTCGGAGAACGACGTCACCGATACCACCGGTCCGAAGATCTCCTCCTGGAAGATCCGCATCGCGTTGTCCCCGGCGAAGATCGTCGGCTGCACGTAGTAACCGCCGGACAGGTCACCGCCGAGGTCGGCACGCTCGCCGCCGGTGATGACTGTGGCGCCTTCACTTTTGCCGATGTCGATGTAGGACAGGATCTTCTCCAACTGGTCGTTGGAGGCTTGGGCCCCGATCATGGTTTCGGTGTCCAGCGGATCGCCCTGGCGGACGGCTTTGGTGCGGATCGCGGCCAATGCCAAAAACTCGTCGTAGATGTCGGACTGGATCAGGCTGCGCGACGGACAGGTGCACACCTCGCCCTGGTTGAGGGCGAACATGGTGAAACCCTCCAGCGCCTTGTCCTGGTAGTCGTCGGCGGCCGCCATCACATCGGAGAAGAAGATGTTGGGGCTTTTGCCGCCCAGCTCCAGGGTGACCGGGATGAGGTTCTGGCTGGCGTACTGCATGATCAGCCGACCGGTCGTGGTCTCGCCGGTGAAAGCGATCTTGGCGATGCGGTTGCTTGAGGCCAGCGGCTTGCCGGCCTCCACCCCGAATCCGTTGATCACGTTGAGCACCCCGGCAGGTAGCAGGTCGCCGATCAACGAGATCAGGTACATGATCGAGGCCGGGGTCTGCTCTGCGGGCTTGAGCACCACCGCGTTGCCTGCGGCCAGGGCGGGTGCCAACTTCCACACCGCCATCAGGATCGGGAAGTTCCACGGGATGATCTGCCCCACAACACCGAGGGGCTCGTGGAAGTGGTACGCCACGGTGTCGTCGTCGATCTGGCTCAGCGACCCCTCCTGCGCCCGGATCGCACCGGCGAAGTACCGGAAGTGATCCACCGCCAACGGGATATCGGCGTTGAGCGTCTCGCGGATCGGCTTGCCGTTGTCCCACGATTCCGCGAGCGCCAACTTCTCCAGGTTGGCCTCGATCACGTCGGCGATCTTGTTGAGCAGCACGGCCCGCTCGGCGACCGACGTCTTGCCCCAGGCCGGTGCGGCGGCGTGCGCCGCATCAATGGCCTTGTCGACGTCGGCGGCGCTGCTGCGGGCCACCTCGCAGAACGGCTGCCCGTTGACCGGTGACAGCGCTTCGAAGTACCTGCCCTCGGCCGGCGCGACCCACTGTCCGCCGATGAAGTTCTCGTAGCGGCCCGGGAAGGACATCAGTGCATCAGCAGCACCGGGACGTGCGTAAACGGTCATTATCGGGAGTTCCTTCCGTGCGCCATGTAACGCAGCTCACACTACCTTTCCGGTCGGGCCTGGGCGCTCGGATAGGTTTGGCGGCATGGCCGACGACCCGTACCTGTGGCTGGAAGACATCGACAGCGACGACGCCCTGGACTGGGTGCGTCAGCGCAACGAGACCACCATCGCCGAGTTCAGCGACGAGCACTTCGCGCGGATGCGAGCCGAGGCCCTGGAGGTCCTCGACACCGACACCCGGATTCCCTACGTGCGGCGGCGCGGGGAATACCTCTACAACTTCTGGCGGGATGCCGGCAATCCCAGAGGGCTGTGGCGGCGGACCACACTGGAGAGCTATCGCGGCGACACCCCCGAATGGGACGTTCTCATCGACGTCGACGAGTTGGCCCGCGCCGACGGCGAGAACTGGGTCTGGGCCGGAGCCGACGTCATCGAACCCGACCATTCCCTGGCGCTGGTCTCACTGTCCCGCGGAGGGTCAGACGCGTCGGTGGTTCGCGAATTCGACATGCGCTCAAGAACTTTCGCATCAGGCGGATTCCAGCTTCCCGAGGCCAAGTCCCGGGTGGCTTGGGAGGACCACGACACACTGCTGATCGGCACCGATTTCGGCTCCGGCTCACTGACCGAATCGGGTTATCCGCGCATTGTGAAGCGCTGGCGCCGGGACGAGCAGCTGTCGGAGGCGCAGACCCTGTTCACCGGCTCACTCACCGACGTCACCGTCGCGGCAGGCGTCGATCGGACACCCGGCTACGAGCGGACACTGATCTACCGGGCGATCGACTTCTTCAACGACGAGCGGTACCTGCTGCGGTCCGGCGAACTCATCCGCCTCGACGCACCCACCGATGCGACGATCTCGGCGCACCGGGACTGGCTTCTGATCGAATTGCGAACCGACTGGCACACCGGAACCGCCGATTTCACCGCAGGTTCGCTGCTGGCCGCCGACTTCGAGAAATTCCTTTCCGGCACAGCAGAATTGGCCGTCGTCTTCGAACCCGACGCGCATACCTGCCTGCACCAGTACGCCTGGACCAAAGACCGACTTGTGATGGTGACCCTGTCCGACGTGGCCAGCAGGGTAGAGATCGTGACACCCGGATCGTGGAGCCGGCGACCGCTCGGCGGGCTGCAGACGAACAGCAACACCGTCATCGTCGCCGTCGATGACACCTCCGACGAGATCTTCCTGGACTCAAGCGGATTCCTGACCCCGTCGACGCTGCTGCACGGCAAGGCCGACGGCACCGTCAGCCCGATCAAGAGAGCACCTGCCTTCTTCGACGCAGCCAATCTCGACGTTGCGCAATACTTTGCGACGTCCGACGATGGCACCCAGGTGCCCTACTTCGTGGTGGGTCCGCGCAGCGGCCATCCGGCCGGACCGACACTCCTGGCTGGCTACGGCGGCTTCGAGGTGTCTCAAACACCCGGATACGGCGGTGTGTTGGGCAGGCTGTGGCTGACCCGTGGCGGCACCTACGTGCTGGCCAACATCCGTGGCGGCGGGGAATACGGGCCGGGCTGGCACACCCAGGCGATGCGCGAGGGCCGGCATAAAGTCGCTGAGGACTTCGCCGCTGTGGCAGCCGATCTCGTGCAGCGTGGCATCACCACTCCCACCCAACTGGGCGCCCAGGGCGGCAGCAACGGCGGGCTGCTGATGGGCATCATGCTCACCAGGTACTCAGACCTGTTCGGCGCTCTGGTGTGCCAGGTACCACTGCTGGACATGAAACGCTTCCACCTGCTGCTGGCCGGCGCCTCCTGGGTGGCCGAGTACGGCGACCCGGACGATCCGCAGGACTGGGCCTTCATCAGCAAGTACTCGCCGTATCAGAACGTCAGCGCCCAGCACCGCTATCCCCCGGTGCTGATCACCACATCGACGCGCGACGATCGGGTGCACCCCGGGCATGCCCGCAAGATGACCGCCGCACTGGAAGAACACGCAAAGCCGGTGTGGTACTACGAGAACATCGAGGGCGGGCATGCCGGGGCGGCCGACAATGCCCAGACGGCGTTCAAGTCGGCGCTGGCGTTCTCGTTCCTGCACCGGATGCTCGGCGGCCCGGGTACGTCACAGACGTAAGCGCAGCCAACCACGGGTACGCCGCCGCGCCCATCGCAAGGCGGCGACAGCAAGGCACACCAGCGAGGTGCCCAGCAGCACCGAACCCAGGGCGTCGGTGAAGTAGTGGTAGGTGACCGACTGGCCGAGGATCCCCAGACCAGCGAACGCGACGGCAGCCCAGACCAGCCACCGCCGGATCCCTACGGCCAGTATGAGCACGCCGAGCAACACCACCATCACCGTCGTGTGCCCGCTGGGGTAAGCCAGTCCCTGCTCTTTCATCCGGCCGAACACCGGCTTGAGCACCGAACTGGCTGCCACCGCGATCAACGGCAGCAGCACGATCACCGGCAGCAGCGACCACAGCCGCCGGTACAGCGACACCATCACAGAGGTGATCAGCAGCGCCTGGGCGGTCCGGTAGTCGGTGAAGACCAGCAGCGAACTCAGCGGGGTGCCGTGCGCCTGCTGCAACCAGGCATCCACCGGAGTCGCGCCACCGCGCACACCCATGCCGAGCAGCACCATCAACGGCAGGCCGATCATCGGCCAGCCCACCAGCGCCCTGTCGATCCCGCCGTTGAAATTCAGCGCACGATCCCCCGTATGTAGGCCGCCTGGCCCAGATGCTGGGCGCAGTCATCGATGATGCTGACCAGTCGGACGCTGGCGGTCACGGGCGGATTCCAGTTCTCATCGACGATCCAGCGTCATCCTGTGCACCGCATGGTAGTAGCTCGCGAGCAGATTTCCGGGAGCCCGCACTGTGCCAACCTGGTCGGCAGTGTGGCCGTAGCCGTGAGCGTCACGCGGGACGGAAGAATTCGACGCTACTGGAGACGTAACCTCGATCCATGCGACCTCAATCCATGAGCTACGACTTGGTCATCCGCAACGGCACCGTGGTCGACGGACTCGGTGGTGATCCCTTTTCCGGCGACGTAGCCGTGGACGGCGGCGTGATCGTGGCAGTCGGCGCATTCGACGGTGTCGGTGCCCGGGAGATCGACGCCACCGGATTGCTCGTCACGCCCGGCTTCGTCGACCTGCACACCCACTACGACGGTCAGGCGATCTGGTCGGACCGGATGTCACCGTCGTCGTCGCACGGGGTGACCACAGCACTGATGGG
>B570J29032_109958809_pt1 | contig 15120 bp, 12 predicted proteins | sample LakMenEpi16Nov12_FD_29032 | JGI IMG/M metagenome (IMG submission 29032) | reverse complement strand
TCAAATTCAGGTACTTCAATTTTCTGATCCAAAGCCATTGAGTAAGCAGCTGGTTTACTGAATAGGCCTCCCTTCGGATCCAAGTACAAGTCAAGCTCCAAATGCCTTACACCAAGCTGACTCAACTGATCCGAAATAACTCGCTGGGACACATCGATCGCTTTTGCTTCAGATGGCACAACCGATCTGATCAACTCCATTGCCACTTTATCCGGAGCTAGATGGTAGGAATTGTGCGTTCCTAACAACTGAAGCTCGTTCACCTGCAACTCTCGACTAGCGCGAATCGGTTCCTCCGCTATGACATTAGAAAAACTCCAGACAAGAATGAAGCAAGCTGATACAAACACTTTTAGATCTTTCATAAACTAATCCACACAAAGTTTTTTCGACATAAATGAATCGATCTAAAATCCGCTGCTACTTCAATTGCTCTGCTATGAAGCGATATGCCTGCTCTCGCGCTTCCGGTGGGAAATCGTGCGCACTATTGGGATAAATAGCCTTTAAGTTATCCTTCTTTTCAAGCAACTCATAGATAAAGGTCGCTGAAGCAATTGTCTCACGCACACCTTCACAATCGAAATTATCGTCGTGTATCGGGGAATTACTAAAAAAGCCTCTTGGTGCTAAAGCTGCTATCAATTCCGGAAAATCGAATGGGACAAGATTGGGATCACTGGAGTACCTATCAGCAATCGCTGGCATGTACCGCGGACTTGTCCATCCTTTTAAATTGCCGCCGTAATATTTGTGGAAACGTGTAAATCCACAACTCGAAACAGCAACCTTAATTCGCTCGTCAAAAACCGCAGTAAAAATTGTGTTGTGCCCGCCGAGCGAATGTCCAATACAACCTATTCTGGAAGCATCAACTTCAGTTAGTTGCTGCAATAAATCGATAGATCTCATGTTGTCCCAAACAGCCTTCAAAGATCCGCTTTTCCATTCAGAATGCTTACCAAACTCATATGGATACTCGCCGAAAGAAGGATAGTCGGGAGCCAGTACAACAAACCCTCTCTCCGCTAACTCAAGACCATAATGAAGATTTGCACTACCGCCTAATCCGGCTGGTTCCTCCTTGCCAATGGGAATCGTTTGGTGCAAACAAAGTACCGCTGGACAAGCCTTTTCCCGACAAGCCTTGGGTAGAAATAAAAACGCGATTATTTCAGCCTCACCGTCCGAGGCGTATCTCAGCTTTCGACGAATTAATCCCCCAGCTAAATTCTCCTCAGCTAACACCTCATACCGCACCGGCCCCAAATCCTTCCGACTCGGCATCTCCCCCATCACCTTTTGCATATTAGCCAGCACATCCATCCTCCTCTTCCGCCAGTCGGATGGCTTCTTGATCTCAGCTATGTTCCCTTCTTCGGTTCGATATTGCGTTACCTCAAAGTGCGATATTTCTTGTCCTTCTACATCTTGGACGCAAGCAACACTTGCGACCAGTAGCAACACGAACATCGATCTCAACCAATCCATCCCATTCTCCTCTCTTAATGCTCCAATCTCCAACCTCGCTCATCGACCGCTAAATTTCGATTCCCTCGGTACTCATCATAAACCGCTTCCATCTCCTTAATATCATCGAAAAAGCCAACGACAAATGCAGCCGAAAACGCCTCTCCCGCCTTAATCGGTCTTCCTCCAAACTCCTCTATCATGCAAACATAACCGCGCTGATGGCACCATGCCTCCGATACCGCATCGGCATCCAAAGTCATCCCCGCTAACCAAGGACTTTTGTCGCCAACATTCTCCTTACCGCGAATATGGTAAGCCCGAATAAATCGCTCAGGCATGCGATCACGACCCCGTGTATAGCTAAACTTCTCATCTGGCGCAAAATCCGTAAAGAACTCACTCGCCGCGATCGTCCCTCGATAACTCAAATACACCTCGCTAAACGAATCGCCTTGTTGATGCTTGATATGACCTGGCATATCGATTCGAAGAAACATCGCATCACTGTCATTCACGGCATCAATACGCTGCATCGAAATAAAAAATCGCTTCCCTTCCTGAAACAACAATATCTGACTCCACTTGGATCCAATCTTTTTCTCAGGCGCCGCCAACCGATAATCAAATGATTGATGTATCGCCACAAACCCATCACCGCGTATTACCCTCGGCTTCAATTCCTTAGCTTGAGTGCAAATCTGCGGCCCCTCGATACTTCGCTTGGCCGTCTTCCCGTGATACGAATTACCAAACTCATAAACCATCTCTTTCGGCAATCGATCCCGGTAAGCCTCATCGCTCCCAGGCTCCATGATCCAGTCCGCTATATCCAGACCATATCCTAAATCCCTTGCTCCAGTTTTCTTATCCAAAAACGAATTCGCCTTAACTCCTGTGACGTATCCCCTCTTCGCAATCTTAGCCTCCAAAGCATCCGTTGAGATGATAATCTCATCGTCAGTCTCCGATACCTTGATCTCCCAAGCCCCTACTCCACCACACATGCCAAAATGCACAAGCAATAAAAACAAACTCAGTAAACACATCTTATCTAACACTACGCACACCTCCCCGCTAACGGTAAGAATAACACTTCAGCGGCTCTACTCTTTAATCCCACGACACCTCGCGGGATCTATCTTCTCCAACCCAACTCCGCCAGTTGACCTCAGCAGCCAAACATTTCTCTTTTTTTGTAACCAAACTAGCATATTAATCTCGGCCTTCAATCATCATAAAACAATCCCACTTCATACTACCGCCATCCTGCAAGCACGCTCTCTCCATTCATCAATTCCATGAAGCTTACTACCTCGCAATCCGGCTCAGAAGTAACCATCAAGTTCGAAGGTGATCTTAGCGGGTCTCTCGATAACGAAACCAGAGAAAAAGTCATTGAATTAGTACAACCAGGTAGACTTCTAATTATCGATGCTAACGACCTACAAGTTTGCTCAGGAATGACTCTCCGCAAACTGCTGCTCATGTTCCGCTGGGTCCGCTCAATGGGCTGCCATATTATCCTCCGCGGATTCAACGATCACTTTCGTCGCTGCGCAGACGCTGCTGGTTTCACGGATCTCTTCTATGAAACCCCTGCAGCCCTAGAAGAATCCAAAATCGTACACCAACCCCCACCGCGAATCGACGTTTTCCCTACTCTTTTCCATAACCAGTACGGATTAAGACCTGGATCGCCATATCCGCTCGGAGCCACCGTTGTGACTCGAGGAATCAACTTCTCTGTTTTCTCGAAACATGCCACCGCTGCCTCGCTAGTTCTATTTCGCTTCGGACAAGATGAACCATTCGCTGAGATACCATTTCCGACCGATTTCCGCATCGGACATATCTTCACCATGATCGTGTTCGATCTTGACCCTGATGAAATCGAATACGGCTACCGCATGTCGGGGCCTCATGATCTCTCTAAAGGCCATCGCTTCGATACCCAAAAGGTATTACTGGACCCCTACAGCAATTGCATCGCTGGCTTTGACGGATGGGGAATGCCCCGCCAGTATCAATCCACTCACGCACCCTATCGCGCACGCATACTTCCTCAAGACTACGATTGGCAGGGCGATCACCAATTAGAACTTCCCATCGAAGATCTTATCATCTACGAAATGCATGTCCGAGGCTTCACCCAAAGCCCCTCGTCTCGAATCATTAACCCCGGTACCTTTGCGGGTATACGCGAAAAAATTCCGTACCTGAAACAACTCGGTATCAATTGCATCGAATTGATGCCGATCTTCGAATTCGATGAATCCGAAAACATTCGCACCAATCCACTTACAGGTGAGAAACTGTGTAATTACTGGGGATACAACACCATCGCCTTCCAAGCTCCGAAAGCCTCCTTCGCCGCATCGCACTCCGCACAACTACAATCCGAAGAACTGAAAGCCACCATCAAAGAGCTTCACCGAAACGGCATCGAAATCATTCTAGATGTTGTCTTCAATCACACCGCAGAAGGTGATGAAAATGGTCCAACCATATCTTTCCGAGGACTCGACAATGAAACCTACTACATGATCGACGATGCTGGAAACTACTTCAACTTCAGCGGCTGCGGAAACACACTCAACTGCAATCATCCCGTCGTTCGCGAATTCGTTCTAAATACTCTCCGCCACTGGGTCTCTGAATACCACGTCGATGGCTTCCGCTTCGACTTAGCAAGCATCCTCGGTCGCGATGAAAACGGTACACCTCTCTCCAACCCTCCGCTGCTCGAAGCACTCGCCATGGATCCCGTTCTCGGAAAAACAAAACTCATCGCCGAAGCCTGGGACGCCGGCGGCCTCTACCAAGTTGGTTCGTTCCCCAGCTACGGACGCTGGGCTGAATGGAACGGAAAATACCGCGACACACTTCGCAAATTCCTAAAAGGTGATGCGAACATGACAAGCGAAATGGCAACTCGCCTCATCGGCTCCCCAGATCTCTACGCTCAACGGGGACCAACCGCTTCCATCAATTTCATCACCTGCCACGACGGCTTCACTCTCACCGATCTCGTTTCGTATAACCAAAAACATAACCTCGCTAATGGCGAAGATAATCAAGATGGTTCCAATGACAACTTTTCCTGGAACTGCGGAACCGAAGGGCCAACTTCCGATCCCCAAATTCTAAATCTGCGAAAACGACAAATCAAAAACGCCATCACAATGCTTATGCTCAGTCAAGGAGTTCCCATGCTCCACATGGGTGACGAATTCGGTCGTACCCAACAAGGAAACAACAATGCCTACTGCCATGATTCCCCACTCTCCTGGCTCAACTGGAACTTACTAAAAGAGAACGAAGACATCTTTCGATTCGTTCAACTCTGGATTCAGTTCCGCAAAGAACATCGCTCCCTCCGGCACGCCGCGCACGTCGGCTCACTCTCCTCTCACGAACCACCTTTGGAAGTAAGCTGGCACGGTGTTCGCCCATGGCAACCCGACTGGTCCTATCACAGCCGACTGCTCGCATTTATGCTAAGACAGACCAGCCCCTCCGGCACCGATACCATCTACGCCGCGCTGAACATGTTCTGGGAACCTCTTGAAATCGAACTCCCTGAACCACCAACCGATTGCCATTGGCACCGCTTCGTCGATACCTCCCTCTCTCCGCCCCTAGATATTAGCGAAGTCGGCGAGGAAAAACGGATTAGTGGCAATCAACAAATCATCGTCGAAGGAAGAAGCTGCCTAGTCGCCATCTTGCGATCCACCTAACCCAGTGCTCTATTTTCTATATCTAGATTCGCTAATAACAGTGCAAGTGGATAAGCTTTTTCGGGAACTAATCTCCCAAAGTCACGTCCACACTTTGCACAATCTTCCATCGTTTTTTCGAAACTTTACCACTCTATAATCAAGCCGTTAAAACAAGCCACTTTTCAAACTAACAGTTTTTCAAACGAGTACCCCCAGCAACTATGAATACCCTCCACCATCTCTCAGTACTCATCGTAGCCACCAGCCTGACGCTCACGATCGCTGGCTTTACCAGTAAACTAAACGCCGATGAACCCGATCCTCAAATTTCCAAACTCCTGCAAGGATCGTGGGTCGTTGAGAAAATTGGCGATCGGACGTTAACTAAACAACCTCGCCCCACTCTTATCGTCAATCCCAAAAATGAAATCTACGGTGACACCTCGGTCAATCGCTACGGCGGCCAACTGAATCCCAAAGGAAACCCGCTCCTCTTCGGCTCCGTGCGCAGCACCCTCAGAGCTGGCGACGAAGAATTGATGGAACTAGAAAACCAATGGCAATCCGTTCTGCAAAAAGCCTCCCAAGTTAGACGAGATAAAGATCAACTCCAACTGCTCGATGGTGATCACATTCTTGCTACCCTTAAAGGAGTCAACATGACTGGCGATTGGAAACTGACAAAGATCGGAGATAGCTGGATTGAAAACACAGATCACGAACTCTCCCTAGTTATTGCCGAAGATGGCAAAGTAAACGGTAACACTGGCGTCAACCTCTTGATGGGCCAACTCTCCACGGACCAACAGAAACTCTTCGGCACTCTCGCGACCACTCGACGTGCCGGTGCCCCAGAAATGATGCAACGCGAAAACGCTTTTCTTGATGCGCTTCGCAAAAGTAATCGCTTTGAAGTAGATGGCAAAACATTAATGCTTCTAGAAGGCGATAACATCCTGCTACAATTCCAAACCGGTAAACCCAATGATGAATAATGGGATACCAATCAATATGCTTCGGGCTTAGGAAAGACAGTTGAAAACCATTTGCACTCATCAGGACGGAATATGTTTCATAACTTTTTCGCACAAACAAGAAGGTTTTACTGCCAACTGCTAATCCTCTTGTTGTCCTGCATGACATCTTTTCAATCACTTTATGGTGATGAATCCAAGCGCCCCAATATCCTCTTTCTGCTGGCTGACGACCTCAGCTTCGAAGCGCTCGGTTACGCAAAACTCTACGACGTTCAAACCCCCAACCTCGATCAACTCGCTGCCCGAAGCATTAACTTCACCCACGCTTACAACATGGGTTCTTTCAGCCCCGCCGTTTGCGTAGCTAGCCGCACCATGCTCGTTTCCGGCCGCACCCTCTGGAGAACAGAATCCATCTACTCTCGCCTCAAACCAGTCTTCCAAAGAGGAGAACTCTGGCCACAACAAATGAAAGCCGCTGGCTACGAAACCTACTTCACCGGAAAATGGCACATTCCTATCGATGCCTCAACTTGCTTCGACAGCACCGGAACTGTTCGTGGAGGTATGCCTGCAGATAAACCATCATGGTACTTACGCCCCATCGAAGGTCAAAAAGATCCTTGGAACTCAACCGACCCTGCCGAAGGCGGCTACTGGACAGGTGGCAAACACTGGAGCGAAGTCACCGCTGATGAAGCCTGCGGTTTCATCCAGACCAGAAAACCTACAAATACTCACTTCTTCGCCTACGTTGCCTTTAATGCCCCTCATGACCCAAGACAGGCCCCTCAAGAGTTTCTCGATAAATATCCTCTCGCAACGATCAAGATCCCCGAAAGCTATTGCGATAACTATCCTCAAGCAGACCAAATAGGATGCGGAAAGTCGCTCCGAGACGAACGCCTCGCCCCCTTTCCAAGAACACCATTTGCCGTTCAAAACCATCGCCGAGAATACTTTGCCCTGATCACTCACCTCGATCAACAAATAGGCCGCATCCTGAACACCCTAAAGCAAACCGGGCAAGACAAAACTACCTGGATCTTCTTCACTGCAGACCACGGACTAGCTATCGGCAACCACGGACTGATGGGAAAACAGAACATGTACGAGCACAGCCTTCGCGTCCCACTGCTCATCGCTGGTCCCGAAATCACTGCCCCCAAAAACATCGAAGCGAAGGTCTATCTACAAGACATAGCCCCCACCGCTTTGCACATCGCCAATGCGCCCCCCGCCAAAACGCAGGAGTTCCAAAGTTTACTGCCACTGATCCGCGAAGAAACAGACAAATCCCCCCATGATGTCATCTACGCAGCCTACCTGAGTCTGCAAAGAGCCATTATCTGGAACGATTTAAAATTGATTCATTATCCAGAAGCAGATACGCACAAACTCTTCGACTTAAAAAAGGATCCCCGCGAATTACAGGATCTCATCAATAGTCCAAATTATGCCGCTCAGCGCGAAGAACTCGTGCGATTACTCACCAAGTACGAATCCTCGCTGAAGGAAAAAACTGCTAACAGCAATCCTTAGCCTAAAAACCTCGGCCTAATTTCACTCTAGTGATTCCGCGATCGCTTCACAGATGATCGGCAGATTCTTCGTCGTCATCCCAGCCACATTGATACGGCCACTCCCGACAATGTACAGCGCCTTGTTCTTCTGTAACCAATCGACCTGCATGGCCGTCAGTCCGCTATACGAGAACATTCCCTTCTGCTTCAAGAGAAATCCAAAGTCTCTCTTCTTGGTCAACTGATTCATTCCTGAGACAAACATTTCACGCATCTTGTGAATACGAAGTCGCATACCGTCAACTTCAGCTTTCCACATATCGCGTAACTCACTGTCGCCCAGAATCGTCGCCACAATCGAAGCACCATGTCGCGGAGGATTGCTGTAATTGCAACGTACCACCAATTTCAATTGACTCATCGCCGTCGCTGCCGCTTGCGGTGTTGAAGCAACTAAAGTCATCGCCCCAACTCGCTCGCTGTAGAGCCCGAAGTTCTTAGATAAAGAACTGCAGATAAATAATTCCTCGTGCTTCTCCAACAGAGACTTCACTCCAGTCGCATCCTCAGCCAACCCATCTCCAAAACCTTGATAAGCAAAATCGACCAGGGGAAGCATGCCAATCGAAGACGTCACTTCTGCGATCTGCTTCCAAGCAGCCGCATCGGGGTCAATACCCGTAGGATTATGACAGCAGGCATGCAAGCAGATCACATCTCCTCGTCGTCCCTCTTTTTTCAAAGTATCCAGCATGCCATTTAGATCCAGCGAAACTTTATCCGCTGACAAATAAGGGTGCACGACAACTTTCAAACCAGCAGCCTCGAAGATCGAACCATGGTTCACCCAAGTAGGATTGCTGAGCCATACGCGCGAGCCCGGAAAATGACGCCCGACAAAATCCGCAGCGACACGACATGCTCCTGTGCCACCAGGCGTCTGCACAGTAGCTGTACGATCTAAACTCACCGCCCCTTGTAGAGCCATCTCCGCTACCTGGCGATCGAATTCCACCAACCCCTCGATCCCCAAATAACCCTTGGTCGTCTCCTGCTCCAACAACCGTCGCTCCGCTTCCTTCACGCTCTTCAAAATCGGAGTCGCACCTGTTTCATCTTTATAAACGCCAACAGTCAGGTCGATCTTCTCGCCTCTGGGATCATTACGAAATGCTTGACTAAGTCCAAGAATCGGATCGGCCGGAGCCATGGTCAGATGATCGAACATACCAGTAAACCTTAATATCAAGAACCCAAGTGCTCTTTGTTCCGCCTCGATAGATCAATGCTTCTACTTATCGGAGATTAGTGTTCTAATAATCCCCTTTTCGAGCAAGGGGGTAAGCCACCCTCAGAAACCCTTCCGGCCGTTTCTTTTCCAAATACCGACCAAGCATTTGGCCATTTTTGACCCAAAAAACTTCTGCGAATCTGATATCTTTACAGTTGCACTCACCACCCCCACACTCGCATTAACCATTAAAAATCATAATACAACTTTCCCCGAAACTACGGCATCATGCACCCCAAGATCCTTTCTGCCGGTTTGTCCGATGTTGGACAGAAACGCGAAAACAACCAAGACCATTTTTTGATCGCCGACCTCCATCGCTCCCTGCTATTGCTCAGCTCAAACCTCTCCCTCCAATGCCCAATGCGAGTACACGGAGATGGTGAGGCGCGATTGATGCTTGTCGCCGATGGGATGGGTGGTCATCAAGCGGGTGGCCGTGCAAGCGTCCGAGCATTAGAGCTTTGCATCGATCAATTTCTCGGATCTATGCCCCCATCCGATCTAGCCGACAATCATCAACGAAAGAAATTAGAACAGTTTCTGCACGAACTCTTTCATCGTAGCCATCGCTCGCTTGAATCCGACGCGCGATCCGATATTCGGCTCCAAGGCATGGGCACAACTCTTACCATCGCTTTGCTTCAATGGCCTCGACTCCTCATCGCGCATGCGGGAGACTCTCGTTGCTATCTGCTAAGAAATGGTCTTCTAACTCCACAAACTCAGGATCACACGATTGCCAGTGAACTGGTTGCAAGAGGTGAACTCAATATTGACGATGCACCTCGCTCACCCTGGGGTAACATGCTCTGGAACGTTCTCGGCGGAGGAGGCTCTCAGGCCAAACCAGACATCAAATTTATTGAACTTCAAGCCGACGATCGCATTTTGCTCTGTAGCGATGGACTGAATAAACATCTAACGGACAACGAGATCGCCGAAATCCTCTTGAATAATCAATTGCCCGAAGATGCCTGCCGTTGCTTAGTTGAGCTCGCCAATAGGCGAGGGGGCACAGACAACATTACTGTCGTCATCTCGCAATTAGCACAGGAAGCCAAATTCACCGATTCCGAAATCACTTCGGTTTACGAAATGTCATCGGAATCGAAAACCTCCACCTGGAGCCAAACGCTGGACTACCTGCCCGACTCCACAACTGATACGCCCCCTTAAATCCCGCAGCCCAGCGGAATCGAAGAAGTTGAACCTGCGCTGGATGTCAGTCATCTTCGAACTTCTCTTTGATTGCTCGCACTACACTTCGTCGCGAAAACTGTGTGGCGAGAATATCTTCGGTGCGAACTTTCAAAAATGTCGCTAATCGTAGCGCTAGATCAAAATCTCGAATCCCTTCAAACTGAACAACGGGCTTATCTCCATAGTAAATGGTTTCACGATCGTGATTGAATCCCGATTCGTAACCATCTACCATCTCGAGAATCCACTCCTCGGGCACTCCTTGTTTACGGCAATGCTCGACCGACCAGATATGATCGCCATCGCATTCACTGAGCAATTTCAATGCTCTTATCCTGGCCAGCATCGCGCACTCATCACAACAGGATTTAGGTTCGAATAAACTTTTCCAACTCTTCGACACGTTGAGTCAACTTCACAATCTCTTGCTGCAACTGCTCAACTTTCGATTCCAGCGCAGCCGTAGCAGATGAAGAATTCACTCGCACAGAAAAGCTAGATTGTCCTGAACCTCCAGCCGCTGCCTGCCTCCCCGACAATGCAGAGTCATCGCCAATCGAAGCCCCATCTTGTTCCCCATCAGATTCATCAGACACTTCTTTGTAATTAGCATATTGCGATCGCAAAGACTCCAATTCCTCAGGCAAGTAAACATTGTGTGTCACAATCTGCCCACGACCCGCCGGCGTGAGATACACAATAAGATTCTTTTTCTGAAGCGATGCCAAGATTAATTGCAGACTACCCAGATCGACAATCGGCTCCATGCGTGACGCCCGCTGTCGCAATTCTCCTAAAGTCTGCGCACCCCTCAAAAGCAATTCCGTTATGACCGCTGACTCAGGTCCATTAATACCAAACCATTGATAGGCATAATGACGAACCTTAGTCACCCTCCCAGAGCCTTCAACTCGCGCCACTGCTCCAGTGACTCGCAGCTGATCAACCACATCCTCGACTTGATCGATGGTCAGATTCATTTGCGGATCGCGATTGCTTTTTTGATTACAACCAGTTGCCAGAGCTGTAAGAGTTAGGGGATATGCATCTGGAGTCGTCTTGGCCTTCTCCAGCAATGTTCCCAAAACGCGTCGTTGCTTTGAACTCAACGGTTGCCATGCGGCCGCTGGAGCCGAAGCCCCAGATTGCGAACCTGCTGCGCCCGACGAACTATCCATATCAGTCATGAAAAGGTTCCTAAAACTTCGATTTACTTTCGACAGCTTGATCCGTAACTCGCAACACTTTTCAATACCCTGATCTACCTGCTTGGCCTGTTTTTAACTCGAAACATCTCCTGGTAGGGAAGCAGAATACCACCGTCAATCGTCAACGTTGTTCCCGTCAAGTAATCGCTCCCTGGATCGGAAAGAAACACGACGCCTCGCGCGATATCTTCGGGTTCAGCCAATCTTCCCCAGGGCAGATTCTTACCGTGCTCCATCAACTCCTCTTCGAAAAAGAACTTTCTTTCACCCGGCGTGTTCGTCCAACCGGGATGAATCAGGTTCACTCGAATGCGATGCTCAGCCAACTCGCATGCGGCCGTCTTTGCCATTTGATCCAAGGCAGCCTTCCCCATGTTGTATGCCATCGCCCCCGGAATCGGTTTATAGGCATGAGGAGAACTAACGAAAACCATGCTTCCTCCACCACCGCGTTTGAGCATATGATCCGTCGCCGCACGAAGGATATAGAAAGGTGCCCACATGCAGACATCGATAGTTTTCTTGAAGCCCTCCATATTGGCCTTGTAGAAAACTTCGCGATCGCTGTACGCAGCGTTCGAAACAACAATATCCAGACGCCCCAAAGCCTGCACAGCCTTTTCTACCATTCGCTCTACTTGTTCGCGATCCGCCAAATCCGCGATCAAAGGAATCGCTTCGCGACCGTAATTCTTGCACCTCTGTACCGTTTCGGCAGGATCATTTAAGTCATTCACTGCTACATCGGCGCCCGCCTGCGCAAGCGCCGTTGCTATCGCCGCACCAATCCCGCGAGCAGCACCGGTTACTAAAGCTTTTTGGCCGGCAAGTGTCTCTCCCGGATATCGCAATCGGCCTGGATCAACGCTCATTATCAAACCTTCTTTATCTAAAAATGGGAACTCAGATTTATCACTCGTTAGACCGACAGCACTTCCTGCAGTTTTTGGTGAGTCGCCGCATCATTCAATTGCAACTTACCAAAACCTAACCTTGCCCCTTCTTGAATAGCCATCTCTTGATGCTCCGGATAATTGGTGATCAGCATCACTGGCAACTCACCAAATTCCTTCTGCTTCTTGATTTCTTTGATCACTTCAAGACCGTCGCTGTAATCTTGATCTAATTTTCGATTGACCAAAACCAATGCAACTGCGTTCTCATGCAATAGTTTCAGCGCATCTTCAGCCCCATGCGCCTGAAGGACTTTCGCATCGAACTTACCTTCAATCAACCGCTTGATCGCTGCATGATCGGGAACACAATTTCCCACATCAACCACAATCTTTACCATTCACGTTTTCCCCGAAAGCCTTATCGAAATGTATACTCAAAACCCAACTAACTTTCCGACACCAGAACCGTTCGCTCTCATCTATTGTACGGTGTGCCGAGCAAGTCGCTACCAGGCGCATACTGCACCAACCGAGGGTTCAAGCCGCAGACATTATTGGTAAGACGGGTCTGCGAAGCTGCGTAACACTTCCTTGTCAGTGGCGTAGCGGTATAAATTTGCAGGGCGAAGCGAAGAGAGATAAGCTCAGCCGCCATCATCAAATAGCGAATCCATTGTTGATTGCAGCTTAGCCCTAACTGCTCTTTGGCAAATAGCCCTCTGAGGATAGCCACAGCAGAATCGCGCACAATGAAGCCATAGATCGGTCCGTCGGTGAATTTATCAAAAATTCCCGGCAAGATAGCGCCTGGCAAGATCAGGACTCGTGAGATCAAAACTTTCTTCAGAAACTTGAGAAACCTATGCAGACCTTCACTGGCCTCTAGACCCTAGACTTCTCTTCAACAGCCTGTTCCATACCTTGCTTACCATCGCTGTCGACTTGCTGAGGTTGCGATACGACTGAACCTTTCGGGGATACTTCAGCGGAATCACACCCGGAAAATGCACTGGTTGCAACCATACCCAGCATGAATGACGCTGCAAGCAGCAAATAGGTTGAATGTTGTTTCATGGCCAACTCGTCCAACTAAAGTTCATCCTTGAAACATCGTTTCCAAGGAATTCAAATCCATCGTACTAAGGCTTTTTTGCCAAATGGCTTAGCCTACCTTTAAATGACAACACCCCCGCTTAGACAGTCCAATCCTCAATCCCTGTGATCTCTCTATCCCAATCCGCTCGCCGGTTGTTCTAGTGAGGAATGCTTCGAGAAAAGGAAATCAGTGAATGTCTCTTCGGTTGCTTGAAACTGGTGAGCGGTTCTGCATCAGCTCATGTGCTCTAAGTGCTTAAAGGAAAGGGCATGAAACACCCACGTAACCCAGCACAGACTCACGAACCGACAAAACCGGCATAAACTCAACCGGCCTCAATCATGCTACAGTTTAGCTTATCCCTATCGCTGAAGAAACTAGATCTACAGAATGAGACTAGGGGTCACACTTTTTTCTCGAAATCCCGGGGTTAGTTTCAGCACACAGGCTCACCGAACCCACCCTAAAAAGTAACCACAAAGAAGTACAAAATGACAAGCTACGAGAACTTTAACGCCAATTAAACGTTAAATCTTAACCCGCTTGCCGGACCCGCATTTTCGGACTTCTTGCGCGACGTAAGTCCTTTGCCTAAAAATAGTTTACGGCTCTCAAGGCGGTTTCCAGGTCGGGCCGATATCTACTCTGCCTAAGTTCCTCAAAGTGCCTGCAATCGGTCGCAGCACCGAGAGGAATTCGGGATACCGGAAAAGAATTCTGAGCCCAGGGAAGGCTCAGGCCGGTACTGGCGCATGCCATAGACGTTAATGGTACTCATGCGGGCTCCGCTCCGCGTCACGATCCGGTAAGCGAGTAGTAAACCGATCGCGGCACCACGAAGTCGAGTGGCTTTGCACGACCCAGGTGAAGGTTACTCGATGCCGCGTGGGCAGCGAGGGCGATTTCAACGGCGACTTCGTGCGTTGAAACCGATCTCGGCCCCCCGCAACCCATCGCCGGTTGCGCCAGAAAATACGGTCCAAACATCATAGGGAGATGTGGCTCAATGAAATGGAACATTTTTGTAGGTTCGTTGGTGCTCGGTGCTAGCCTTTGCAGCCAGAGCTTTGCTGGCGGTCTTCTTGACCGTCTTTTGAGCGTGAAAGGTGCTGGTTGCGATACAACTTGCTGCAGCACCGCTCCAGCTTGCGATCCAGGTTGCGGCGTTGAAAACGCTTGCGATCCAGGTTGCGGTGTAGAGAACGCTTGCGATCCAGGTTGCGGAATCGAATCCGCTGCTCCTGGTTGCGGTATTGAAACTCCTTGCAACAGCGGTTGCGCTGCTGCTCCAAGCTGTGGCATTGAAACAGCTTGTGGCCCAAAGCGTAAGCCATTGTTGGACATGCTTCGAAATCTTGAAGCTAAGAAGAAGAACTTCTTGGCCAAGAGCATGAAGGTATTGGATCATGGCTGCGGAATCGAAAACGCTTGCGATCCAGCTTGCGGTATCGAAACCAGCGCTTGCAACAGCGGATGTGCTGCTGCTCCTGCATGCGGCATTGAAGCTCCTACCTGCGACAACGGTTGCGATTCAGGTTGCGGCCTGAACATCAAACGTCCTCGCTTGTTGGACTTGTTGTTCAAATGCAAGAAGGGCTGCGATGAAGTAAGCTGCGACGCCATCAGCGCTTGCGGCTGTGGCGCTGCTCCAGCTGCTGCACCTGCTGCTCCTGCAGCACCAGCCGCTGCAGAAGCTGCTCCTGTTCCTCCTGCTCCAGTAGTTGACCCAAG
>B570J29032_109958811_pt1 | contig 15135 bp, 9 predicted proteins | sample LakMenEpi16Nov12_FD_29032 | JGI IMG/M metagenome (IMG submission 29032) | reverse complement strand
CAGCTTCAGCCACAACCAGAAGCTGATCGTTATGCACTGGTACGCCGCGTGGCTTTGGACGTTACCGGCTTGCCGCCAACTTGGCAAGAGACTGAGCAATTTGTGAAGGATGATTCACAAGATGCCTATGTGCAAATGGTCGATCGCTTTCTATCGAAGAACTCCTATGGTGAGCACTGGGCTCGCCTTTGGTTGGATTTGGGCAGGTATGCGGATTCGGCTGGATACGCCGATGATCCTCCACGCACCATCTGGGCATACCGTGATTACGTGATCGATGCTTTCAATCGCAATTTGCCTTTTGATCAGTTTACGATCGAGCAGTTGGCTGGTGATTTATTGCCTAACCCCACGCAGTCGCAGCGGATAGCTACCGCTTTTCATCGCAATACGCTGACCAACAACGAAGGAGGTACCAACGACGAGGAGTTTCGCAATGTGGCTGTGGTGGATCGCGTCAATACAACTTATGCGGTCTGGATGGGTACCACCATGTCTTGCGCCCAGTGTCATTCACATAAATACGATCCGCTGAGCCAGCATGAGTACTATCAATCGCTGGCCATTTTTAACAATTGCGCTGATGCAGATCGCATGGACGAAGTGCCCGTTTTCGAGGTATGGACAGAGGAACAACAAGCGCAGCGGCGTGAGTTGCAAAATCAGTTGGCAATGCAGCAGGCAATATTGCAAGACAGTACTCCACAACTGTTGGAATCGGCTAGGCAGTGGGAGCATGGCTTGTCGCGTCAACTGGAGTGGATGTTTCCGCAGGTAGTCACCGCCAGCAGCGAAAGTGGCGTGATGCTGAGCATTCAGAATGAATCCAATGTAGTGCGCAGCCAATCAGTCGCTTCAAAAGATAACTACGACATAGAACTGGCCGGCCTAGAGTCAACGGAAAACCAACCATCTTCCATATACGCAATACGGCTGGAGGCACTGTCAGATCCAGATTTACCAGGCGGTGGCCCAGGATGGGGAGATGGTAACTTTGTACTCAGCGAACTGCAAGCTAGCGTCATTCCGCCGGCACACACCAGATTGATTGGGCGCTGGGTGCGCATCGAATTGCCAGGTTCCAATCGAATTTTGTCGCTGGCTGAAGTCGAAGTTTTTTCGGGTGACCAAAACATCGCGATGGGCGGTTTGGCCAGTCAAAAGAGTACTGCGTTTGACGGAGTTGCCCAACGAGCAATCGATGGACAAACTAACGGCAAGTATTTCGCCGAGAACTCGGTAACCCATTCGAAAGCCGATGAAACCGATCCATGGTGGCAGGTTGACCTGGGCCAAAGTCAGGCAATCGAAAAAGTGGTGGTCTGGAATCGTACCGACGGCGGAGCGACCATCATGGAGCGGTTACGCGGAGCAACCATTCAAATATTAGATGATCAGCGCCAAGTCGTATGGCAGAGAACGCTCGAGAGTGTAGCTCAAGCTAGCTCAACATTCAGTGTGGATGGCGGTCAGGATGCGGTCTGGGCGACAGCGGTTGCCTCCTTTGACCAAGACGGATTCGCTGCCAAAAATCTAGTAACCAAGCCCATCGATCTGAATCGAGGCTGGGCAGTTGGCGGTGCGACTGGTCGAGATCATCATTTGATATTGGAGCTGCAGCAACCGCTGAAATTTACTTCCGGTAGTCGATTGAAAATTCGTTTACTGCATCAATCACCCCACAGTCAGTACGTTCTAGGACGATTTCGTATCGGACTGACGACCGATCAGACAATCCAGCAGTGGGCGGCTGTCCCCGCAGATGTCAAGGCTATTTTGGAAATCGACTCGGCCCAGCGGACCAGCCAACAACAAGATCAGTTGTTGCGATTTTACCGTACCATTGCACCTGAATTGGCGGAAGTCCGTGAGCGAATCAAAAAGCTTGAAGGTCAATTTGCTCAAATTAAATCTCAAACGACCGTCCCCGTTTTGCAAGAACTGCCTGACGACAAGCGGCGTGTTACCAAAATTCATCTTCGAGGGAATTTTATGGATTTGGGGGACGAGGTTCAGCCGGGTATCCCGGCCGTGTTTCAGGCTGATACCAATTCAGTTGTCGATCGGTTGTCGTTTGCACGCTGGCTGGTCAGTCGTGATAATCCTTTGACCGCTCGTGTCACTGTCAATCGCTACTGGGAGCAGTTGTTTGGAACCGGACTAGTGGCCACTGCCGAGGAATTTGGCTCACAGGGCGATCTGCCAAGTCACCCCGAATTGCTTGACTGGTTGGCCGTCGATTTTATGGATAGTGGTTGGAACATGAAGCACCTACTGAAAACACTGCTGATGAGTGCCACTTACCGGCAGAGTTCCAAGGTAGATCATGAGTTGTCACAGCGCGATCCCGACAACCGCTATTTGGCACGCGGGCCACGCTTTCGATTGCCCGCAGAGACGATTCGTGACCAAGCGCTGGCTGTGGCTGGATTGCTAAGTCCCAAGATGTACGGTCCGCCTGTCAAGCCACCTCAACCTTCACTTGGCTTGTCGGCTGCCTTTGGTTCTAGTACCGACTGGCAAACTAGTAGTGGAGATGACCGATATCGTCGTGGACTTTATACGACTTGGCGGCGTTCTAATCCTTATCCGTCGATGAGTGCCTTTGATGCACCGACTCGCGAGGTCTGCACGTTACGGCGAGTACGTACCAATACGCCGCTGCAAGCGCTGGTCACGCTGAATGATCCCGTTTATATCGAAGCCGCCCAGGCTTATGCTCGGCTGGTCCTCCAACAGCCTGAACCTCTGGAAGAACGGATGAAGTACGCGCTCACCCGAGCACTCCAGCGGCCGGTTTCATCCGATGAGTTGGCGGTACTTTCTCGACTGTATGATCAGGCTGTCAACCTATTCAGACAACAACCGCAGCAGGCTGCCAAGTTGGCAACGGATCCGATTGGTCCGGCACCAGCAGAAACGGATGTAATCGAGTTGGCTGCATGGACCGTAGTTGCAAACTCCATCTTTAATTTAGACGAATTCCTCATGCGGCTCTGAACGGTGATCGATGGTCAGGCGTGACTTGAAGTGAAATGTTCAAACTGAATTACCCCAGGAAAATACTGATGAAACTCGAAAATTACGACCCACTTGTCGAGCGTATTGCCTGGCAGACACGTCGGCATTTCTTGCAACAAGCCAGTGGTGGACTTGGGGCGGTCGCACTTGCTTCGCTATTGGCAGACCAGTGTCAAGGACAGGAAATCGGAACACAGCCGTTAGCCGAGTTGGGAACACAGTCACCGGCCATCTCACCGCTGGCTCCTAAGTCGCCTCATTTTCAGGCCAAGGCAAAGCAGGTCATCTACATTCACTGCACGGGCTCGCCTCCTCATTTGGATTTATTTGATTATAAGCCGAAACTGGTTCAGCTCAGCGGCCAAGACTGCCCGGACTCTTTTCTGAAGGGTAAGAGGTTTGCGTTTACCGCAGGTGTTCCCAAGCTACTGGGAACTCCACGAACCTTTTCACAGCATGGTCCAAGCGGAATATGGATGAGCGATGCGGTGCCGAATTTTCATTCAGTGGCAGATGAGATCTGCATGATCAAATCGATGTACACGGACCAGTTCAATCACGCGCCGGCGGAACTGTTGCTGTATACCGGCTCGCCGCGTTCGGGCCGTCCCTGCCTGGGTTCTTGGGTGACCTACGGTTTGGGCTCGGAGAATGAAAATTTACCCGGTTTTGTCGTACTGATTTCCAGTGGGGTGCAGCCTAATGGAGGTAAGAGTTCTTTCGGCAGTGGATTTTTGCCCAGCGTTTTTCAAGGGATTCAGTGTCGTTCTCAAGGGGATCCCGTCTTGTATGTGTCGGATCCGCCGGGCATGTCACGAGAACTACGACGATTGACGTTGGATGCGATTGGCCAGTTGAATCAACAACAAGCGGCCGCCATGGGTCATCCAGAAACGGCCACTCGAATCGCTCAGTATGAACTAGCTTTTCGCATGCAAATGTCTGTACCGGAAGTCATGGATATTTCCCGGGAACCGGCTAGTGTGCTTGAGCAGTACGGAGCAAAGCCTGGTGAATCGAGCCTAGCCAACAACTGTTTGCTTGCAAGGCGTTTGATCCAGCAGGGTGTTCGCTACGTCCAGTTGTTTGATTGGGGCTGGGACTTTCATGGCACCGGACCCAACGAAGATATTCGCGATGGACTGACTAAAAAGTGCGCCACGATGGATAAGCCCATTGCCGCTCTGATCAAAGACTTGCGCCAGCAAGGCCTGTTGGATCAGACGCTGATTGTGTGGGGCGGTGAATTCGGACGCACGCCATTTCGTGAAGGGCGTACGGCAGAAGGGTCCATTTTGGGCCGGGACCATTACCCAGACTGCTACTGTGTATTTATGGCTGGCGGCGGTGTGAAAGCGGGTATGACCTATGGCGAGACAGACGAACTTGGATTTTCCGTTGCCGAACATCCTGTTCACGTCCACGACTTGCAGGCCACGATACTTCACCAACTAGGTTTTGACCATACCCGGTTGACCTATCGATTCCAGGGGCGTGATTATCGCTTGACAGATGTGCATGGCAAAGTGGTGCATGACATTCTAGCCTGAAACATTGTTCATTAAGGTCAATTTGTCAGTGCTCAAGAATAGAAAAGCCCGAAACAAAATCAGACTGCACCCGTTACCGATTATTACTCTCCAGCACAGATCGCATTTCAGCTTCGTATTGCTTTAGGAATTCCAAGCTGGCTATGGTTTGATTGTTTCGTAGCCAAGTTTCATACGAAATCACCGCTTTAAGACCGGGAAGTGGTTTTGTCCATAGCAAACCATCGCCCTGAACACTACAGGTGGCCACATCGCCGCGCAAATTGCCTCGTACTGTGATTGAAACCCCATCTTTCTCAAAGTCGGCGTAGCAAAACTCCTTTTCGATCCGGGCTTGTCCCTGAGGGCTCCAGTCGAGAGTCGACAATTGTTGCTGGTAGAATTTGATAAACTGCTCCAAGGTAATACCAGGAACTTCAAAGGCCACGCTCTTCTCTAGCTTCTGATATTGGACCTCCTTAGCAGATTCCATTAGCGGCCAATCAGCGGCCTGAATGCCAGATGCGACATCTTTGGAATCTTCTGACCCTGTGCTGGAGGCGATTGTCTGAAACGATCCGCTAGATGCTACGTCACCGGCCGTAATGCGAGTCCAACCGTCGTCAATCGAGCGCAGGCCAATGACAACATCTTGTTGGTCTCGCGTATAGTATAGCCAAAGAGTATCATCAACTAACTTTCTATCGGATGGAAAAACCAGCCAATGTTGCTCTACCATGGCCGTATCAAAGAACTGAGTTAACTGATCAATGGACTGACGAGAACTAGCCACAAGTTGCAACTCGGGGCTACCATTAAATTCGATAAACTTACAATCCTGTGGCAAAGGAATAGAATTAGTTACCGGAAATGCGGTGTACTGGATGTTGTACGCATCAGGGTCGGTAACACTTCGACTGATACTGACATTCAGCTCGGCAGAATTCAGCAAGAATCGTAGGTCGCGTTGTTCAGGTCGTTCTGTATGGCTACTGGATAGTCGCGAATATGCGGCCCAGCCTTGATCGGTCATTGACTTCAGCACTGCCATTTCCAGCGTCAGCAGGTCAGCCTTGGAGACCCACATACTTGTGCGGCCCGATTGGTAAGATGGTTCGGCTATTTCCGAAAGATGACCAACCATGCGCATGTCAAAATTCCCCAGCGATGTCATGGACACGGTTGTCCCTTGATTGGCAAGCTCAGTTACCGAACAATCCAGTTGAAAGCCATGTTTCCTAAAACTCATGTACCCTGGGCTAGGGCTGGCCGATTCGACTTCTTGCCAACCGGCCTGATGCAAAGTGTAACGGTAAAACAAGGCGGCATCGTCGGTTGATGATGAAGTGGTGTACTGAACCATGTAATCCATTTCCAATTGTGGTATGGCGTCGGGTAGCCGAGGAAAGGATCGCAGGTCGATCACGTTGGAGAACTCGAAAGAGGCTGCGGGTTTTGGTGCCGGATCTGCTGGCAGCGAGACAGCGGGTTGGCTGGAAGTTAAACTGAGCCCGGAAGCGGCAGTTGAAGTAGCCCAGAATCGAGTACGTCGAAGTAGTGACCCGACCGCCAGTATCTTGGGATCGGCCAGCCAGCAGGCACCAGCAAGCTGTGTACCACGATTATCGATCACTTGAAACATTCGTTTTGTTGGGACGTGCCACAGTCGAATCATGTTGCCTGAAACACTGGCCAAAGTCTGGTCGTCTTTCCAAACGATCAGCTCGTCTAGTCCCAAGTTACAAGGCAACATGGATACAGATTCTAAGTCCGAAGTTCGACAAACCTTTAGCCCCTTCGAACCGCCATAGGTGAAGAACTGGCTGCTGGGAGATAAACTCAGTGAAGTATAATAGCGATCACCTTCCAAGTCCTGAACCTTGGTGCCAGTGTCGATATCCCAAACCGTTGCTTTCTCAGCCGCAGTCACCAGGCGATCCCGCGACAAAAACAGGAAGCCCTTGATTCCTCGTGATTCCTCTTTGATCTTTCGTTTTTCGGATAGATCTTCCGCATTCCACACGGTGACCTGACCATCATAGCCGGAGGTGGCCACGTATTGAGAGTCCGGGGAAATATCCAGCGATGGAATCAGAGAGTGGTGGATCTTCTTGATGGCACGCTCCTGACGAGCGATGAAGTCATAGATCAAGATTGAGCCGGTTGAATTGATGGCTGCAAACCACTTGCCTGACGGAGCCACAGCCAGATCGCGGAATTCTGCGTTCTCCTGACTGCGCCAATCGACCAGCATAGCATCGGGTTGGTCTGAGCCCAACGTCCACAGGGTGATGGTATTACCACCCAGCATATACTGGTTGTTATTTGGCAACGGCACAATCCGCTCAGTAAAACCCATCTGCGTATAGTGATCCGAAGCGACCAAGGACATTGGTTCATGTTCTTGCAATTGCCACCGATCCAACTGTTGCTGTGTGGGTGTAGGAAGCTTCGCTACGGTGGCTGGCTTCGCCGCTTGCGGATCGATTTGCTCCTTCGAATTGACCTTAGTCTGTTCCGAAGTATCGTCTGATGCAGCAGCGGCAGCAGTCGTCGAAGCTGTGGCACCAGATTGGCCAATTGCATTGGATGCGGAACCAGCAGAAGTCTTTGGAGATGACTTATCAGCGGCACTTACTGGTGTTTCAGGTACAGAGGTGGCTTCAGCAGAATCAGCCGCACTCGACACTTCTAATTTCGACTCAGACTTACAGCCGCTGATGAATGCGATGGGCAATATCAAGACACAAAGCCGCTTGGCACGAAGAATAGCATGCCTGAATGTGATCATGATTTATTAGGCGACTCCGGCCACGTAGGATCGTTCCAGTTCACCAATTTGTTCCACATAGTTTCGATAGTCAGCCGAGCCGCTGGCGGAATAGTTCAGGTTCTTAAACAAACCAGTTAATCGCGTGAAAAATTTTCGAACCTGCTCTTTATCTTTGAACTGATATTGTCGGTCGATCAATCGTTTGCACAGCAGGAACATTTCCTTTTGCCGTGGTGTTGGCACGGTGACGTCAACCTTGTCAAAAGCATCCTGCTGCAAATAAACCATGTCTAGGAACAGTGCTTTTTGGTAGGTGACAAAGTCATCGGTGGTGATTCCTTCTTCACCGGTCACCTGCATCATTTGCAAGATGTCATTACCTGATCGCAGTAAGTCGTGCAACTGACTGACTGACTGGGTCCAGTGTGGGGCCATGTGCTGGTCAAAGAATGGTTGCAATTGTTCACGATAACGCGACCACGAGATCAGCGGGTCGATGGCGGGATAAAAACGTTTGTAAGCACGTTCGTAGGATAGTCCCAAGAAACACTTGACGGTAGCCAGTGTTGATTGAGTTACCGGCTCTTCAAAATTACCACCTGCCGGCGACACACTACCGATCAGAGTCAAGCTGCCTGTGGAGCCGTCGGGCATCTCCAGCACACCGGCGCGTTCGTAGACGCTTTTGATACCAGAATCCAAATAGGCCGGAAAAGCTTCTTCGCCAGGGATTTCTTCCAGGCGTCCGGAAGTCTCTCGCATGGCCTGAGCCCATCGCGAGGTGGAATCGGCCAGCAGTAGCACGTCCAAGCCCATCTGGCGATAGTACTCGCCAATGGCAATGCCGGTATAGATCGAGGCCTCACGTGCAGCGACAGGCATCGACGATGTATTGCAGATGATGATGGTGCGGTCCATCAATTTGCCGCCGGTGCGAGGGTCTTCCATCACGGCAAATTCGTGAATCGTTTCGACGACCTCACCAGCCCGCTCGCCGCAGGCTACCACCACCACAACATCTACGGTGGAGTAACGAGCGATCAGGCCTTGTGTTACCGTCTTTCCTGCACCAAACGGTCCAGGAATGCAGGCTGTGCCACCACGTGCAATAGGGAAAAAGGTGTCGATAGTACGCATAGTCGTAGCCAGTGGTTGATTGGGGAACAGCCGCTTGGCCGTGCGATCTTTCAGCATGGTTGCTGGTACTGGACGGCGTACAGGCCAAACCTGAACCATGTTCCAGGACAACTCGCGTCCATTGGCGTCGGTTACCGTAATGACCCGATCCTGTACAGTTTGTGGGCCAGACACCACGCTGACGACTTCTACTGTGCCAGCCAGATCAAAGGGGGCCATGATCTTGTGAGTGATGTTCCTCTCCTGCACCGTGCCCAATACCTGCCCGGCTCGAACCTGATCACCGGCCTTGACGGAGGGTTTGAAATCCCAGCGGTGCTCGCGATCCAGCGGATAGATATCCTGGCCGCGTTTCAAAAAGAAGCCATCTCGCTCCGCCAGAGTCGTCAGAGGATTCTGCAATCCATCAAAAATAACGCCCAGCATTCCAGGGCCAAGAGTGACCGACAGCATCTGTCCAGTCAATTCAACTTTGTCACCACAGCGGACGCCGTGAGTTTCTTCAAACACCTGCAAGTCGGCGATGTTGCCGTGGATGCGCAACACCTCGGACTTCAGGCGATCCTGTCCGACGATGACGTATGCGACTTCGTTTTTCAGGATTTTTCCACCATCGGTTTCAATGGTAACGATGTTTCCATTGACGCCGATAACTTGAGCCCGAGTGCCTGTTTTATTGGAAGAGATGAGCGTACTCACCGAGTGTCTCCGTCAAAATGGAATGAAAACGTTCTTGGCCAGCTTGCAAATCGCGGCTGGTCCACCGCTCGATGATTTCCCATCGGGCCAAGTAAAGTAAAACGGCTTCAAATGAAAACATGTAATGTTGGTTCATTCGACACCAGTACTGATAATTTGTCTCAAACAAGAGACGCTGGGCAGCCATTGCATCGTCGGCAGCTAAACAATCTGAAAACTTTCCTACCCAATTGAATCGTTCTTGCAACTGAAAATCTGGATGATGGTAATTTCGGCGAATGTGTTCAACCCACTGACCCACACAGTCGGGAGCTGGCAATCCAACTCGCCTGCGACGTACGGCTGCCACGATAGTTCGAACATCCATTCGATATTCGATCATGTGCCACAAAGTGGTATTAACTACAGATTTTTTTAATTGCTGATACTTGTCCGCAACCTCTTGGTCGGTACGCTCCAAAGTTTGTTGGTCCCAGAAGATGTAGTCGTGCCACTGGTTGACTACTTCCAGATCATCGTCGGCCAGCAACTTCAAACGCTCTTCAAGCTGTGAGCGAGCGATGGGAACCCGGTCCACATCAAATTCGGGCGGCAATGGCGGCAAGCTCGCAATTAGAGTGTAGTAGTACCGGCTGGCCACGTTACTTGTCCTTCTTCAGTACAGCGCGATATCGAGGTATTAAATACTGCATCAGCAACGAGGTAATCGTTTCATCGGTTAGTTCAAATTGCACGTCGTTTTGAGTAAGCTGAATACGCACGCTGGGGCTTGGATCATCAGAGACACCAAAAGTCAATCCTTCGCGCAAAATGTCGGCGCTCAAGCCCAAGACAAAATCAGTCAACGAACCAGGTTGGACTTTCGCTACCTCCTTTTCAAGAGCTTCAGCCGAAACACTGGCTGGCGACAGAAGTAATTGGACACGCCCCTGGGAAGAGTCAGGTCTAACTTTGGCAGCAATCTCCAGAATGACTTTCTCCAATAACTTGGGATCACTTAGCTTGTGCTGCACCATACGCTTGAGTCGATTGCGAAATTCATCATCGCAGGCTTCGCGAATTCGCAAAATACAATCGCGACTAGCCAGCCGCAACGCCTCCTTGCCGTTGTTACTTATCGATTCGGCTTCAAGGCGTGCTTTGTTGACGATGCTCTCTGCCTCCGACTTGGCCTGATCCAGCATTTCCATAGAGCGGACGCGGGCTTCTGCTAGTAAGCGTTCTGCTTCTGATTGGCCGGATGCGACACCTTCATCGTGCAAGCGATTGATCAGATCTTGGACGCCGCTAGTCTGAATATTAGAGTGGGTAGTAGTTGCCATGATGGATTGAGTATCCCTTTCTTTTCTATTGTGCCGCTGTGGGGATGCCACCAGCGAGAACCAGCGCGAAAATGAAGGCAAACACAGCAAAGCCTTCAACAATCGCCGCTGGGGCAACCGAGAGACCGAAAATTTCAGGCTTGTGCTTGCTGACATTAATGGCTGCAGCACAGCACGAGCCTTGATACATGGCGCTGTACATCAGTGCCAACCCGCAAAGCACACCCACAGCGAATAAACCTGCGCTATTGGCTACCGTCACCTCACGCTGCAAGCTGAACATCACGACAATCCCATAGATCATCTGTGACGAAGGTAATGCCGACAATCCGACCAATCGACCATGACCACTTTCTACGTCCAACATGGCTCCACATGCAGCCTGTCCTGCACGCGAGCACCCGACTATACTCCCAAATGCGCCCAGGGCAGTGGGGGCAAACATTCCAATCCAACCCAATAACAGAAATACCTGATCCATCTAGCTAACCTTCTTTCTTGCAAAATGGACGAAATGAATAACCTTCATCCGTCAAACTCCAATTGAAAAATTCGATACAGTTTAGTCGCAGACCATGAACCACACCGCCCATGATGCCTAATACAATATTGATGGAATGGCCTACAACCAAAATTAAAAGAGCTAAGACCATACCCAAACCCGGGATTTCGCGGACTCCAATCGCCAAGTCGTTGAATGTGACAGCCAATTGGGCACTGGCCAGGCCAAGCGCGAAAAGTCGCAAGTAACTTAGTGTGTCACCGAATGCCTGTGAAATTTTGGTTAGGCCCATCAGACCATCCAGGATGCGCCATAGCCAATCACTGATTCGAGTCGAAAACAATGGTCGACTACTGCTGAAAAGAAATACCATGCCCAAACCGCTAACCAGTCCAACCATTCCCATTTGTCGCAAAAATGGCTGGATGGCTTCGGGCTGGCTTCCAACAAGCTGGGCAGTCCACACAGTTCCTGGATTGGACGCCTGATTGAAAACTCCTAATACAAATCCTCCCACCAGCGCAAATGCCCATCCCAATGATGCAACTGCTTGGCTATTGCCCAGGTTTCTCCAGAATGTAACTAGGTTGGCTAGTGCCAAGTGGAAAGCCCCAATGCCCAGGGAAAGTAGCATCATTGCCGTTTTGTTATTGACGAGTGGCTGACCATCCAATTTCAACTGGTATTTCTCCAAGGCCGAGGGCGTCGCACCAAAATAACTGCCTGCGAGAACTCCATAAGCAATTGAAGCGATGACCAATGCCAACAATAGCCAGCGAAGTTGTCGAAGAACTTCACTGGAACCAAGGCGTTGCCATACGAAAGGCATTCCAAGAGCCAGCAATGCACTGTAGCCAGCATCGCACATGATCATCGCGAAGAAAAGCGTAAAAGACCCATAGACAATCCAAGTTGGGTCCCAAGACTTGTATGCAGGGGTCATATAGAATGTCACAGCGCCTTGCGCACCGGAAACCATCTGGGGATTTTTCAGGAGTGTTGGGGGTTGTTCGTCTTCACACGGCTCGGTGATGCTGATAGCCAGTCCATGGCTAAGGGCGAACTCTTTCAGCGCCTGAACGGTAGAACAGGGAGCCCAACCTTGGATTGCGAACAAGTTATCATCTTGTGCCATTCGCCTCACGGCCTCAGCGCGAGCGATCTTGTCGTCGGCCAGATTCAGATCTCGCTGAAGCAAATTTAGATAGCGAGTCAGTGCGACTCGTTCCCATTGTAGCCGATCCAATTGCTCTTCAATGTCTTTTTGATGTCGCCGCAATTCAGACAAAGGCCGGGCATCCAAGGTCAAGCTGGAAAGGGGCATCTCAGGTTCTTGTTGGCTGATTACTACCACATAGCAGAATAGCCGATCTTCGTTGATCAGTTGCCAAGCCGTCGTAAGTTCTTGAAGGATTCCTCGCTGCCTTAATGGCACCTGGTAAAACCAAAATCGCAAGCCAACCGATTGCTCCGCATTAGGAAGTTGGAATTCTCCCCATGGCTCAAGTGCTTGAATAGCTTCGGTAATCTGGTCTAGTTCCTCGATCAATTGATCGTGGCGTTGCTGATTGTCTAGTGCTTGCCTGGATACCAGCAAACAGTCCAGTTGGTCGGGATAAACCACGTGTTGGTGGCCATTCTGGATCGCGCCAGCCTGGAGGTACTTGATTCCATCCATGACCTGTTGTCGCTGAGCGTCTTCTAGGGGCTTACCGCTATTGTTGCCTGGCAAGTCGATCAAATGCAAGCAGCCCAGTTGCTGTAATTCGTCTAATACGAGATCACGCTGGCTAGCGCGCCCATAGAGAGTTATTTTCTGTAATTTGACAATGGCCATTGTACTACTATATTGCTCTAACTTTGTTTCTCAAGACTTTTGTTCTTGGCGATCTTAGATCGAACCACAGCGGCGCGTTCTTGGTCAGACAAGAAAATCACGATCTTGCGAATGTTCTGCTCAGCCTTGGGGATCAGCACTTTTTCAAATAGATTCACTCGTTGAGTGATGCGTCGGGCGGCATGATCCAGTATTCGAACTCGCTCCATTCGGACCTGCTTTAAGACATGCAGTTCGGCCATTCGCTGCATGTTCTCAATCAGCAGGTCAATCCAAAACGGCATGACCATCCGCGAGTATTCGGCGACGTCAAAGGCCACCTGCTTGGCAACTGGCAGCTTTGTACCCACCAAGTTCTCTTGGCTGATTTCGACTGAGCGAATACGAACCAAACTAGATAAATTTCTGGTACGTACTGTCGAACTGCCTAGCAGAGGATAGATGTTGGCTAACCGCGACTCCAACTGGTCGTAAGTTCTAAGGGCCTCGTCCAATTCACCACGAGCCACTTTTAGGGCAGCCAGTAACTGCTGTCTTTTCAGATCCAACGAGGGCAAAAACTTCTTAAAAGTCTTTAGCTGATCCCGCTGTTGTTTCAGCGTAGTCTTGTTCAGTGCTAGTGCCATGTTGTGGAATTAGCTCGCCGCTCGCTTCTGCGTCTTGGGAAAGTACTGTTCAATCAATTGGTCTTTCATCAGCAGTTCAGCAGGCTCAAAGCACTCGGCCATCGTTTGCCAGCATAAATCCAAAGCGTCGTTCAGCGGCAGCGCCACTTCAATGTCCATGAATCTCTTTTTGAATAGATCGCCGAATTTTAACAGCTTGTGATCCAACGGAGACAAGTCGAAGGCCATTTGCTGCTTCTTCTCGGCGTCCTTGGCCCCCGAATAGAAACGAATCATCGTGTTCATGACCTGCGAATGGTCCTCGCGGGTGACGGAACCAATGACCTGCTGTTTCAGTCGAGACAAAGATCCGAAGGGATCGATCACACCACCGTGCAAGTAGAACTGGCCTTCCGTGATGTAGCCTGTGTTATCAGGAACCGGGTGTGTCACGTCGTTGCCGGGCATGGTGGTTACCGTGATGATGGTTACCGATCCAGCCCCTTTGTAGTCGCACGCTCGCTCATATCGCAGAGCCAATTGGCTGTACAAGTCTCCCATGTAACCACGGTTGGAGGGGACACGCTCCATGGCCACGCCGATTTCTTTCAGCGCATCCGCGTAGGCGGTCATGTCAGTCATCAACACCAACACGCGCTTGTTCTGCTCTACCGCAAAACGCTCGGCCACTTTCAACGCCAAGTCAGGAGCCAATAATCGCTCGACGATCGGGTCCGACGCCAAGTTGACAAACATGGATGTCTTGGCAAAAGCCCCAGCATTCTCAAAAGTGCTGCGGAAGAAATGGTAGTCATCAAAAATCAACCCCAGGCCACAGAAAATGATTACTTCGGCGTCGGCCTGAATAGCGATACGGGCAAGCAGTTTATTGTATGGCTCGCCAGCGATCGAAAAGATCGGAATCTTTTGGCTTTCCACCAGACAATTAAAAACATCGATCATCGGTACTTTCGTTTCGATGAACTTCTTGGGCACGATACGTAGCGTTGGATTGACCGATGGGCCTCCCACTTCGATCTTGTTGTCGTCCTCCAGTCGCGGACCGCCATCAATGGCACGCCCTGCGCCATCAAAGATTCGCCCCAGGATGTTCTGAGAATACGTGACCTCCACCGATCGGCCTAAAAATGTCGCTTTAGCCTCGCTGGACAATCCCTTACCACCGGTGAAAACCTGAAGCGACACGTGATTTTTTTGAATTTCTACGACTTGAGCCAAAGATCGCTGGCCCGATTGGTCTTCCACGATGGCCAATTCACCCAGGCCGACATCGTCTGCTTTGATGGTCAGAATATCGCCCACGATAGAAAGAACGCGGGTGTATCGCAACAATTGATTGATCATTTGGATCTTGCACAACTTCTGCATAGAATAGCGAAATGGCACCAAACTGGATTGCCCAGCAGGTCATTCGCAAGTGGGGTAGGCCTTGTCACAGGTTGCTATACGGAGGTCGATCAACTTCCGAACACGCGACCAAGAAAGCCGAGATTTTATCGATATGTTTCTTTCTACACAGGCCAAATTAGATCGGCCGGTCGGTTTCGATTCGGCCCCGCCAGACAGAAATTTGTTGGTTCAATCAGCCAGCACCGCGTTAGCGACCGGTTTTCGGGAGAACCGGGTGCTAACGCGCTGCGGCTGATAGGATCGGCAATTCGTCAGCCTAGTAGTCATTTGAGGCCAGCC
>B570J29032_109958813_pt1 | contig 15147 bp, 11 predicted proteins | sample LakMenEpi16Nov12_FD_29032 | JGI IMG/M metagenome (IMG submission 29032) | reverse complement strand
AAACACGTACCTGTTTTAAGTTATTACAATAATCAAGCGGAGTACGTTGGTGGTTCATCTGTTGCCACTGCAACTACTGCTGGTATTGCAGCTCTGGTTTGGTCAAAATATCCAACTTGGTCTAAAACGCAAATATTAAGCAGGATGAGAGCGTCATCGCAATTCAACCCTAAAAATAGTCAATTTGGCCATGGGATGATTAATGCTAATCTAGCAACTAATTAATACCAAAAATTTAGAAAACATAAAAAGGCTGTTCACAATGAACAGCCTCTTTTTTTTTATTAAAATTACAATATACTAAATTACAATTTACATAAAAATCTAATCTCTACTCGCCAATTTTGACAATAATCTTAAAAATTCAATGTATAGCCATAATAAGGTAATCATTAAACCCATAGCGCCAAACCACTCCATGTATTTGGGTTGATTATTATTAACACCATCTTCAATATTATCAAAGTCTAAAAACAAATTCATCGCTGCTATAACAATTACAAACACACTGATGCCAATGCTCATGAGGGAATTGCCGTAATGAACTGGTGTGTAAACACCAGTAATATTTAAAATAAATGAAATAACATAATACGTTAAAATAGCCATCGTTGATGCAATAACAACACTCCTAAACGTTTGATTAACTTTTACAATTCTAAATTTGTATAAGGCCAAACATACGGCAAAAGTTACGAAAGTGGCACTGACAGCTTGAATGACAATTCCTGGATACATGGTTTCAAAATAATAAGACAAACCACCAATAAAAAGACCTTCAAACAGCGCATAGCCTGGTGCTAAATAACTTGACAAATGTGGTTTAAAAGCAGCTACAATTACTAAGATTAAACCTACAACTGCGCCACCAATCATCATAATCAAAACATTTTGACCTAAGGATGCCATATACCAAGTTAAAGTTGAAGTAATAGCTAAAATACCAAAAAGCAAGGCAGTTTTGTTGATCGTGCCTTCAACGGTCATGGGCTCATGTACAATAGCTCGGCTATCGTGAATTGTATCCACTTGCGTCTCTTGTCTTGCGGTATAGGATTTGGTTTTAAAAAAAGGGTTGTTTGATTTCATACTTTTGAATTTTAAAATTTGTCAAATATAATTTTTTTTTAAAGACATTTAATGTTAAAAAAAATAAAATTTACAGCATGACAAATATCATATTTTAACAAATCTTAACACTTTAAATTTGTCCAGAATTTCAAATTCAGGTGAAGTATGAGCGTTATTTACCTTTTAATTACAATTAGTATTGCTGTTGCAGCCTTTTTTCTAATAGCTTTTATAAAAGCTGTGAAATCAGGGCAATATGATGATGATTATACACCATCTGTGCGCATGTTGTTTGATGACGAACTGGTAAAAGACAAAGAAAAAGAAAACGAAACTAAAATTTAATATAATAAACAGAAACTAAATATTTTTTTTTATGGAGAATCAACAATTTTATTATGACAACAAGGTAGTAAGGAATTTCCTTTATGCTTCCATCATTTTTGGTGTTGTTGGTATGTTGGTTGGTCTTATTGTAGCAATCCTTTACCTTTTTCCAAATATGACAGACGGTATTTCTTTTTTAAGTTACGGCCGTTTGAGACCTTTACATACCAACGCAGTAATTTTTGCGTTTGTGGGTAATGCCATGTTTGCTGGTGTTTATTACTCTTTGCAACGTTTGTTAAAAACTAGAATGTTTAGTGATGTGCTTACGCAAATTAATTTTTGGGGTTGGCAGTTAATCATCGTTGCAGCTGCCATTTCATTACCATTAGGTATTACATCTGGCAAGGAATATGCCGAGTTAGAATGGCCAATTGATATTGCCATTGCTTTAGTTTGGGTAGCTTTTGGAGTAAATATGATAGGTACAATTCTGAAAAGAAGAGAACGTCATATTTATGTAGCCATTTGGTTTTACCTAGCCACTTTTATAACTGTTGCAGTTCTTCATATTTTTAACAGTTTAGAATTACCAGTTTCCTTAACAAAGAGTTACTCTGTTTACGCTGGTGTACAAGACGCTTTAGTGCAATGGTGGTATGGCCATAATGCCGTGGCGTTCTTCCTAACCACGCCATTTTTAGGCTTGATGTATTATTATGTGCCAAAAATAGCGAATAGACCTGTTTATTCTTATAGATTGTCAATCATTCACTTTTGGTCGTTAATATTCTTATACATTTGGGCAGGACCTCACCATTTATTGTATTCAACTTTACCTGATTGGGCCCAAAACCTTGGCGTTGTGTTTTCAGTGATGTTGATTGCACCATCTTGGGGCGGTATGATTAATGGTCTTTTAACCTTGAGAGGCGTTTGGGATAAGGTACGTGTTGACCCCATCTTAAAATTCTTTGTGGTGGCAATTACAGGTTATGGTATGGCTACTTTTGAAGGCCCAATGCTTTCTTTAAAAAATGTAAATGCCATTGCACACTTCACTGATTGGGTTGTTGCACACGTTCACGTAGGTGCATTAGCTTGGAACGGCTTTATGTCGTTTGCCTTAATGTATTGGTTGATTCCTCGCTTAACAAAAACACAACTATATTCTAAATCATTAGCTAATTTCCACTTTTGGATTGGTACGCTTGGTATTGTATTGTATTCACTCCCAATGTATGTGGCTGGTTTTCAACAAGCTTCTATGTGGAAACAATTTAATCCAGATGGTACTTTAACTTATGGAAACTTCCTTGAAACGGTTACAGCCATTATGCCTATGTATTGGATGCGTGCCATTGGTGGTCTATTATACTTTACCGGCGTTTTGGTATTGGTTTACAATATCATTAAAACCGTTTCAAGCGGTAGCACTGTTCAAGATGAAATGGCAGAAGCACCTGCCTTAAAAGATATGTCTCCAAAAAGAAAAGCTGGTGAAGCCTGGCATTCATGGTTGGAAAGACGCACCGTATTATTTTCAATTTTTACATTAATGGCTGTTTTAATTGGTGGTATTGTTCAAATTGTTCCGATGATCGTCGTAGATTCCAACGTACAAACCATTGCTAGTGTAAAACCTTATTCGCCATTAGAACTGCAAGGTCGTGATTTATACATCAGAGAAGGTTGTAACAATTGTCACTCGCAAATGGTTAGGCCATTTAGAAGCGAAGTTGTGAGATATGACCCTAATGGCATGAATTATTCTCGCTCTGGCGAATATGTTTATGACCATCCATTCTTATGGGGTTCAAAACGTACAGGTCCAGATTTACAGAGGCTTGGTGGCAAATATAATGACAATTGGCACTTTAACCACATGTGGGATCCGCAAAGCACTTCACCTGGATCAATTATGCCGGGTTACAAATGGATGTTTGATAATGAAGCAATGGATCATTCTTTAATCGGTAAAAAAATGCAGGTGATGCAAACGTTAGGCGTACCGTATACAGACGAAGAGGTTAAAAATGCCCTAGCAAGCATTGAAAAACAAGCTGCTCAAATTGAAGAGAATCTTCAATCTGATCCTGAGTTTGTTAAAAATGTTGCCGCAAGCAAAAAACAATATGGTGATAAATATGTACCTATCAAAGATAGAGAAATCACAGCAATGATTGCTTATTTGCAACGATTAGGTACTGATATGAAAGGTTTCAAAGCCAATATAACAGAAGAATAATATGTTAAAATTCATCAAACATAATATGGAGACCATCACTGGGGTAGAAATCTACCCCATCATCTCCCTATCAATATTTTTTACAATCTTTATTGTATATGCTATTTATGCTTACAGATTTAAAAAAACCACGATAGCTGAATTGAGTCAATTACCATTAGAAGATAACATCATTAACAAATAATTTTTAGTCATGAGAAAATTAATCCCTTCATATATTAGAATACCAGCCATTTTCTTTGCTGTTTTCGGTGCAATGGAATATTTTATAGAATCAGAAAAACCTGCATTCATAGAGTTTCCAATGGTTTCAGTATTCTTAATTGTATTTCTATTTTTTTTAATTGCTATAGAGGTCGTTATGAATACTACGGACAGCATTACTTATCACATGTTGACCGATGAACAAAAGAAAAAGTTAGAAGAAATCCAATCTATACCTTTCACTGAAAGTACTTTCTATCAAGGGCTGATGAAAAAATTTACTAAAAGTAAAGATATCGAACATGAAGATGAAATTATTCTTGACCACGACTATGATGGTATCAAAGAACTAGACAACGTTTTACCACCTTGGTGGGTATATCTTTTTTATGCAACCATTATTTTTTCCGTTGTCTATTTAGTGCGTTTCCATATTATTAAAGAATATGATCAGGACAAAGAATTTCGCATGGAAATGGCTGATGCACAAAAACAAATTGATACCTACAAACTAACAGCACCAGACTTAATGAGTGTGGATAAGGTAGTGCTTTTAACTGATGCAGCAGATTTAGCCAAAGGAAAAGTGTTATATGAAGCCCATTGCATTGCTTGTCATAAAGCAGATGGTGGTGGAAGTATAGGCCCAAACTTAACTGATGAACACTGGATTTTAGGTGGTGGCATAAAAAATGTTTTTAATACACTCATGGAAGGCGGCAGAGATGGAAAAGGGATGATTTCTTGGAAAAATACAGTTAAACCTTCTGATTTACAAAAAGTTGCGAGTTACGTGTTGACTTTGCAAGGTACAAATCCTAAAGACGCAAAAGCAGCTGAAGGAGAAATTTGGGTAGAAGCCCCCCAACTCCCGAAGGGGGAGTTAGAGACTCAAAATCAAGAAGTGACTCCGTTTGAAACTAAAGAATAATTTTGGGTTTATAATAAATAAAAATGTCCACAATAAACGACGATACATTTAGAGATACGATTGCCACCATTAATGAAGATGGTAAAAGAGTATGGATAAATCCTAAAAAACCAAAAGGACCATTTTATGATAAAAGAAAATGGGTAAGCTACGGCTTACTCATTTTTCTTATTTCTGCACCATTTATTAAAATTAATGGGAATCAATTTTTGATGTTTAATGTCTTAGAAAGACGTTTTAATATTTATAGTTTTCCCTTTTGGCCACAAGATTTTTATCTTTTTGTGATTTCAATGATTATTGGTGTGGTTGGTCTCGCCCTTTTCACTGTAGCGTTCGGCCGCATATTTTGTGGTTGGATTTGCCCGCAAACTATTTTCATGGAAATGGTTTTCAGACGCATTGAATATTGGATTGATGGTGATCGAGGGGCTCAAATTAAACTAGAAAAACAAGCTTGGGATAGCGAGAAAATTATAAAAAGAGTAACCAAGTGGTTCATTTTTGCTATTGTTTCTTTTTTGATTGCCAATGTCTTTTTAGCTTATCTGATAAGTAGTGATGAGCTATTGTTAATGATTAAAGAAGGACCAGTAAAACATGCGCATAATTTAATCGCCTTGTTAATTTTTACTGCTGTTTTCTACTTCATTTTTGCTTGGTTTAGAGAGCAAGTTTGCATCATTGCTTGTCCATACGGCAGGCTTCAAGGTGCTTTATTAGATGACAAATCAATCATTGTGGCCTACGACCACAAACGTGGCGAAAAAGAAATTGGAAGAGCCAAATTTGACAAGCGAGAAGACCGAAGCACAACTGGCAAAGGCGATTGTATTGATTGTAAACAATGTGTCGTGGTTTGTCCGACAGGTATTGATATTAGAAATGGCACCCAACTAGAATGTGTTAATTGTACCGCTTGTATTGATGAATGCGATACCATTATGGAAAATGTAGGTTTACCTAAAGGTCTTATTCGTTACACCAGTGAAGACGAAATAAACAACAACAAAAAATTTGAATTTACAACCCGCATGAAAGGTTATGCAGCGGTCCTAGTCATTCTTACAGGTTTGCTAATTGGCATGCTTTTTTTGAGAAGCGATGTAGAAGCAACTATTTTGCGGTTACCCGGTCAATTATTTCAGGAAAAAGATGGCATGATTAGTAATGTCTTTACTTATAAAATAGTCAATAAAACATCCTATAATTATAGTGATCTAACCTTTAAATTAACCTCACATCAGGGGAAAATAATTGTAGTAGGTAATGATAAAATTAAATTGCCCTCACAAAAATTAGCTAAAGGCACAATGTTCGTCGAAATTTCTACGTCAAAACTAAATTCTGATAAAACTAAAATCACTATTGAAGTTTTTCATAAGGGGAAAATGATTGAAAAAACAACCACTAATTTTATGAGTCCACGTTCTTTTTAATAGCCCCCTCTCGTCATGCTGCCGAGACACAGTAACCCCCGAAGGGGGAACTACAAGGCTTCTTAATAGGCCCCCTCTCGTCATGCTGCCGAGACACAGTAACCCCCGAAGGGGGAATTACAAGGCTTCTTTATAAAAACCAACTTGAAACTTCTAAACTTGAAACTTTTAAATGCAGACGATGAATGTCTTAACAGGAACAAGCAAAGCTTCGTCTCGACTTGAAACTTTTTTAAAACTTAAATATGATACCATGAAAATTAACTGGGGAACCGCCATTGTCATTGCTTTTGTGCTTTTTATGACTTTTATTCTATATTTTGTTTATAAAATTCAAACCAATTCAGCCTATGACCACGAATTGGTTGAAACAGATTACTATCATCAAGAACAAATGATCAATAGTAACATGGAAAAAACAGCCAATGCCACTGCTTTGTCCCAACCAATTGCCATTAATAAAACTGAGGAAGGAATTATGATTAAATTTCCTGAAGAAATAAACGGTGCTTCCATAAAAGGTAAAGTGTTCCTATATAGACCATCTGACCAAACTTTGGATTTTGAATTGCCAATTTCCATCAACGACTCAAATTTGCTCATACCTAGTCAACGTTTGACAGGTGGTCTTTGGAACATTACCCTTGATTTTGAAGTGGATGGGAAAAACTATTTTTATAAGAAACCATTTTACTACTAGTCCATAGTGATTAGTCCCAAGTACGAGTTAAGAACTAAAGACTAAAAACTATAGACTAAAAAATATAGACTAAGGACTAAAGACTAAGAACTAAATACTAAGGACTAAAAACATGCTTTACACAGCGCTCATCTTCGGTTTATTAAGTAGTTTCCACTGCCTGGGCATGTGTGGCCCTATAGCCATGATGCTGCCTGTGAGCAGGGACCATCAAGGTCAGCGCATTATGCAGATTTTAACCTATCACTTGGGGCGATTGACCAGCTATGCCACCCTTGGTTTATTATTTGGACTTTTAGGTAAAGGTCTATACTTTGCTGGTTTGCAGAAACAAATTTCAATTATTGCAGGTGTTTTAATGATTTTATACGTGCTCATTCCAGAAAATAAATGGGCTAAAATTCCTGGGCTAAATTTGATTTACAAACTATACAACCCCATCAAAAACCATCTGGGCCAACAATTTAAACGTAAAACATTTGATGCTTTTTTCAGCATTGGCATTCTCAATGGCTTCTTGCCTTGTGGCTTAGTTTACGTCGCATTATTTGGTGCCTTAGCTATGGGCGATTTTCTAATGAGCGCATTATTTATGGTTCTTTTTGGCCTTGGTACTGTGCCAATTATGAGTAGTATTACGCTTTTTTCAAATTTATTGTCAATGCCTATTCGCAACAAAATAAGGAAATTTGTTCCAGTGATGCTACTATTTATGGCCTCACTCTTTATTCTTCGAGGCATGAATTTAGGCATTCCCTACCTCTCCCCTACCGAAACCCAATTAATGGTGCAAGCTGAAGGACATTGTAATTAATCTTTTTCTCTTTAAAAAATAAAAACCACAACTTTCTTATTAAAGATAATTGTGGTTTCTGTGGAGTCGGAGAGAATCGAACTCTCGTCCAAACAAGCAACCGAAAAGCTTTCTACGCGCTTATGTCTTGTTTAGATTTTCGACAAAAAGCTAGACCAAGACCAGTCACTTTTTGCTTAGCACTATCAGTGTCAAAAGGGATTCAATGCGTTACCCTTTCTAGGTTTACTTTTTCGGTTCCCCTTGATCAATCGCCATAAACCAAGGCTCTCGAGGAGAATTTAGCCCTCCAACCTGGTTGGAGCGAAGCCAATAATCTTACTATAATTCAGATTAGGCAGCTAAAGCGTAGTTATCTTCGCCGTTTATTGTTGTTGTACTTTTGGATTAACGAGCAAAAAATACAATGCTCGACGTGCTTACTTTTGAGTTCCACTCGCTGTCAAAACCGGTCGACCCCATTTGTAGCGGCAAAGGTACAATAAATATGCCAACTTTAAAAAAAAATCTTTATTGTACGCATTCCCTAGCCCAGATGCAGACGATAAATGTCTGCATGGAGACACATGGTCGTCTCCATGGCAGCGGTAGCCTTGTGCAGCAAAAAGTGAGTTTTTGTGTCTTTTGACTGGCGACCATAGAAGCCAAAGCAAAAGGCTACAAAAACCACTTTTTGTTAACAAGTCCCGAACGTTTTCGGGATGGACAGCTGGAAATTGCTTCAAAAAATATTAAATATATCGTTTGCGGATGTTAACAATAATTTAAACTTCTAGGAGAGTTTGCCAAACATTTGCTTAATTTTGCGTTTTTGAAAAAGCCAATGAACAGATATTTTATTTTTGACTTTGATAGCACTTTTATGCAGGTGGAAGCGCTTGATGTTCTTTGTGAAATTGTTTATAAAGATAATCCCAAAGGCGGAGAAGTTTTAGCTGAAATTCAACGAATTACCGATTTAGGTATGGCTGGTGATTTGTCGCTCAAAGAATCGCTGTCGCAACGCATTCAACTGCTCAATGCCACAAGAGACGATTTGGAAACTTTAATCCATGCCTTAGGCCATAAAGTATCGCCTTCAATTTTGCGGAATGCCATTTTTTTTAGGCAATTTGCTGATCAAATTTATATTATTTCTAATGGTTTCAAGGAAGTTATCATTCCTGTTGTTCAAAAATATGGCATCAAACCAAACCATGTGTTGGCCAACAGTTTTGAATTTGACCACCAAGGCAACATTATTGGTTTTGACCAAACTGAAGAACTTTGTGAAAATAAAGGCAAGGCATTAAAAATACAATCGCTGAATCTCAATGGTGAAGTCGTGATGATAGGTGACGGTTATACCGATTATGAAACCAAAAAATATGGTGTGGTACATCAATTTTATGCCTATACCGAAAATGTTAAACGTCAAGTAGTCATTGATGTCGCAGAAAAAGTAGCGCCATCTTTAGACGAAATTTTATATGATTTATCCATGAAAGCCTCTGTTTCTTATCCAAAAAATCGCATCAATGTTTTGCTATTAGAAAATGTGCATCCTGATGCTGTTGCAACCTTTGAACGTGAGGGTTATAACGTAAAAACCCTCAAAGGCTCGCTTAATGAAGCTGAACTATGCGAAGCCATAAAGGAAGTTAGCATCTTGGGTATTCGTTCCAAAACACAAGTTACAGTTAAGGTTTTAGAGCATGCTAAAAAGCTACATGCCATTGGTGCATTTTGCATTGGGACTAACCAAATTAATTTAGCCGCTTGTAGCGATAAAGGTATAGCAGTTTTTAATGCACCTTATAGTAACACCCGCTCTGTTGTTGAATTGGCTATTGGCCAAATGATTATGCTCGTGCGGTCAGTTTTTGAGAAAAGTGTTAAAATGCATAAAGGCGAATGGGACAAATCTGCTAATGGCAGTGTAGAAATTCGCGGCAAAAAGCTTGGCATTGTTGGCTATGGTAGCATTGGTAGTCAATTGTCTGTCTTAGCAGAAGGTCTCGGTATGCAGGTCTATTTTTATGATGTGGTTGATAGATTAGCGCTTGGAAATGCCAAAAAATGTGCTTCAATGAATGAGCTATTTGCTTTAGCTGATATTATTTCATTACACGTAGATGGCAGAGAATCAAATCTCAACATCATTGATGAAAGTAGTTTTAACGCCATGAGAAACGGGGTGATTTTTATCAATCTGTCTCGCGGTCATGTGGTCAATATCAATGCCCTCATCAACGCTTTAGATAGCGGTAAAGTCAAAGGCGCTGCTGTTGATGTTTTTCCTTATGAGCCAAAAGACAACAACGAAACTTTTGAATCGCCTTTGCGTGGCAGAGACAATGTGATTCTTACGCCACACATCGGTGGCAGTACAGAAGAAGCGCAATACCATATTGGCAATTATGTCTCAAACAAAATTATTCAATACATTAATACAGGCTCTACTTTTGGCAGTGTTAATTTACCAGAAATTCAACTACCCGAATTTGTTAATGCGCACCGCGTGATGCACATCCATGAAAACGTAAAGGGGATTTTGGCACATATCAACACTATTTTTTCACAAAGTGATTGTAATATATTAGGGCAATACCTCAAAACCAATGAACAAATTGGCTATGTGATTACCGATGTAGATGTGTTTGATAATCCAAATTTAGAAAAACAATTGCGTGATATTCCAAATACCATTAGGTACCGTATATTGTATTAGGATACTTCACAAATATTATTATACAGACATTTATCGTCTGCACTATCCGCTTTAGTTTTTACGTTTATTATTTAAAATAATAAAACCAAGGATGCCTGACAATAACGAGCCAAACAGAATACCAACTTTAGCTTCTGCTATATAATCTGGATTAACAAATGCCAGGTTAGAAACAAATAAAGACATCGTAAAGCCAATTCCTGCTAATAAAGATAAGCCCATAAGTTGATGTCGAGAAATATCATCAGGCAATTTCGCAATTTTAAGTTTAAGCAATAGGTTGGTTGAAAGATATACACCGAGAAACTTCCCCACAAATAATCCTAAAAAAACACCTAATGCAACAGGTGTAAACAAGGTGCTAAAAAGACTTTTTTCAACAGTGATACCTGCATTAGAAAGCGCAAACAATGGCAAAATAATAAAAGTTACATATGGATGTAAATGATGTAATATTTTTTGCAAAGGAGAATTTGCTCTCAAGGTTGTCTTTTTAATATCTTCCAATAAATGCAATTGTTCATCCGTAATCATTTTGCTATTTTCTGTATGTGTTTTAGCAAAAGCCCGCGTTAGACTAATTATTTTATTAATAAATATATCTTTTCTTAGTTTAACATCGCTTGGTATAGTGAAAGCAACTAAAACACCAGCTAAAGTTGCGTGTATACCGGATGCAAGAAAGGTAAGCCATAAAACACCTAAACCAAATATCCCATAAAATGCTGAATTTCTCACGCCTATCAAATTTGCAATTGTAAGTACGGTAAGAATAGCTGCGCCGATGCCCAAATGTAAAAATGAAATATCAGAAGTATAAAAGAAGGCAATAACTAAAACAGCACCAATATCATCTGCAATGGCTAAAGTGGCTAAAAACACTTTTAATGAGGCTGGCACTTTAGCCCCTAAAAGATATAAAATACCTAAAGCAAAAGCAATGTCAGTAGCCATTGGTATTCCCCAACCACTAATAGATGGTAGATTATAATTAAACAAAAAATAAATGAAGGCAGGCACAATCATGCCGCCTAATGCTGCAAAAATTGGCAGAATAGCAACTTTTATACTTTTTAGTTGGCCGCCCATCACTTCTCTCTTTAGTTCGAGACCAACCACAAAAAAGAAAACCGCCATTAAACCATCATTAATCCAATGGTGAAAGCTGTTTGAAAAATTGAAATTATCTACTTTTAAACCTATTTCATGTTTCCAAATCGCATGATACCAATCGCCATAAGGAGAATTAGATAACACAATAGCAATAATTGCACATACAAACAAAACAATTCCACCAGTTGTACTTTTGCTTATAAAATGATTTACCGGATTAATAATCCACTTATCTATATTTGATTCATCTAATTCGTTAGCGGCCATAGTGATGAAAAATTATTTTAAACAAAATTAAACAAAAAAAATTAAAATCAACAGTAGAAAAAAAATTAAAAATTAATTAAACTTTTTAAATTAATTTTAAAATTTAGATTAAGGTTTTGATTATCTAACCGCTTCGTAATCCCTAAAAATTACTTATTTTTGTATCCAATTTCATTCAAAAATAAATGTCTGTCGATTTAAGTATATTGTCATCAAAATTAAGTGGCGAATTTTATACAGATAAAACCTTGCGCACGCTATACGCTACCGACGCTAGTGCTTATAAACAAATGCCTCTTGCGGTGGCCATACCAAAAACTATAGCAGATATCAAAATAATCATTGATTTTGCTCGTGTAAATAATTTAAGTATTATTCCTAGAGCAGCAGGTACATCTTTGGCCGGTCAAGTAGTTGGTCACGGCATAGTCGTTGATATTTCAAAATATTTCGTCAATATAATTAGTATAGATCCTAAAGATAAATCAATTTGGGTAGAGCCAGGTGTGATAAGAGATGAACTTAATTTATTTTTAAAACCTTATCAATTATTTTTTGGCCCAGAAACTTCAACAAGCAACCGTTGCATGATTGGTGGTATGGTTGGCAATAATGCTTGTGGCGCAAGAAGCGTTGTTTATGGCTCCACACGTGAACATTTGTTAGAAATCAAAGGTTTTTTAGCAGATGGTCACGAAGTTACTTTTAGCAAAATAACTCAAGCAGAATTTTTAGACAAATGTCAAGGAAAAAATGTAGTCAGCCCTTTAGAGCAAAAAATCTATCAACAAGCTTATAATTTACTGTCAAATCAAGACATCAGAGAAAAGATAACAGAAAATTATCCAAAAAAATCTATTCCACGCCGCAATACAGGCTATGCCTTAGACATGTTGGCAGACACTTCACCTTTTGGTGATTTTACCGAAGATTTTAATATGTGTAAACTGCTCGCCGGTTCAGAAGGCACGTTGTTTTTTTCAACGGCTATAAAACTTAATTTAGTTGACGCACTAAAACCGCATGCGGCCTTAGTATGTATTCATTTTAATAGTATCAATGATAGTTTAAAAGCTAATTTAATCGCTTTAAAATATAAACCAGATAGTGTAGAACTTATTGACCACTACGTATTAGAATGCACCAAAGAAAATATTGAACAAAATCAAAATCGCTTTTTTGTTGAAGGCGATCCGAAAGCCATTTTAGTTGTTGAATTTTTAAGAGATGCCGAAGAAGAAATTAAGCAGTTAACTAATGCCATGGAAGCAGAGATGCGGGCAGTAAATTTAGGTTACCATTTTCCGATTGTTTGGGGTGAAAACACTAATAAAGTTTGGAATTTACGTAAAGCTGGCTTGGGATTGCTATCAAATATTCCTGGTGATGCCAAGGCTGTTGCTGTTATAGAAGATACTGCTGTTGCTGTTGAAGATTTGCCAGATTTTATAGAGGAATTTAATATTATTCTTAAACAAAGAAACCTTTTTTGTGTGCATTATGCACACGCGGCTACGGGCGAATTGCATCTTAGACCAATTATTGACCTAAAAATAACCGAAGGCACTGCGCTTTTTAGAGCCATTGCGACAGATATTGCACATTTAGTAAAAAAGTATAAAGGTTCTTTGAGTGGTGAACATGGCGATGGCCGATTGCGTGGAGAATTCATACCATTAATGTATGGTCAAGATATTTATGATTTGTTTGTGCAAGTAAAGAAAACTTGGGATCCTTGGGGTGTATTCAATCCTAATAAAATCGTGAATACCGAGCCAATGGACACCTTTTTGCGCTATGAACCAGGACAAAAAACACCTATGCCAGAAACCTATTTTGATTTTTCTGAAAATAATGGTTTTGTCCGAGCTACAGAAATGTGTAATGGCTCTGGCGATTGTCGCAAAACTGAAAAAAGTGGTGGCACCATGTGTCCAAGTTATATGGCAACCCGCGAAGAAAAACACACCACTAGAGCAAGAGCAAATATCTTAAGAGATACCATTTCAAATTCTTCTAAAGCAAATCCCTTTGACCATGAAGAAATATTAGATGTACTTGATTTATGTTTAAGCTGCAAAGGTTGTAAATCAGAATGCCCATCAAATGTAGATATAGCAAAACTTAAAGCAGAAGCTTTACAGCAATATCATGACAAAAATGGGATTAAATTCAGATCAAAAATAATTGGTCATACGCCCAGAATCAATGCCTTTTTCTCGAATACACCAGGGCTGTTTAATTTAACGACTAAAGGTTTTATTGGTAATCTAACCAAAAGAATGACCGGTTTTGCTATTGAACGACCTTTGCCGCAAATGCATCATACAACTTTTGACAAATGGTTCAAAAATTTCAAACAAGTTGGTCCTTTTAACAATGGACAAGTTTATCTATACAATGATGAATTTATCAATTATTTTGATGTTGCTATTGGGCAAACTGCCGTTAAACTCCTTAATCATCTCAGTTATGAAGTAGTTGTGCCTAAATTAGGCATTAGCGGACGAACCTATTTGTCTAAAGGTATGGTGAAAAAAGCAAGAGACATAGCTGAAAAAAATGTGAAACTTGCAACAAATCTTTTGCCACCTGATGCCATTTTAATTGGCATTGAACCATCTGCTATTCTCACATTCAGAGATGAATATCCTGATTTATGCAGAAATGAGCTCCAAGAAAAAGCCAAAGTCTTGGCAAAAAAAACATTTTTGATCGAAGAATTTTTAGCTTCGGAAATAGATAACGGAAAAATTTCTTCTCAGTCCTTTACCAATAAACTTGAACGCATTCGCATGCATGGCCATTGTTTTCAAAAAGCCTTATCGTCATTAGTCCCCTTAAAAAAAATACTGAGTTTGCCCAAAAATTATACTGTACTAAATATCCCAAGCGGCTGCTGTGGTATGGCCGGCTCATTTGGCTACGAAAAGGAACACTATGACCTTTCTATGAAAATTGGCGAATTGGTCTTGTTCCCAACCATCCGACAAGAAAATCAAGAAACAATTATTTCAGCATCTGGAACCAGTTGTCGCCATCAAATCACAGATGGCACAGGCAGAAAAGCCAAACATCCAGTAGAAATTTTGTGGGACGCTAAACGTTAAAAAACAAACGTAAATATCGCTTTTTTTTTGAAGCAAAAGGCTTGGTCTTTATCTATAAACGCCATTCCCATCTTCCGCTATACACCCCCAGCTCAAAGCCAAGTTTTGCTATAAGCATTCTTCCAGCTTCTATGGTCGCTGTCAAATGCTTGCAAAACTAAGTCTTTGAGCTGGCGGCGGTACCGCTTCAGCTGGGGCTAAGGAGCCATCTTT
>B570J29032_109958816_pt1 | contig 15171 bp, 22 predicted proteins | sample LakMenEpi16Nov12_FD_29032 | JGI IMG/M metagenome (IMG submission 29032) | reverse complement strand
ATTGAACCAAATACCAAAGGAGCCGGTGCCGGGCCCGGTGCTGGACCTGGGGCGGGCACTGGTTCTGGGGCCGGGGCCGGGGCCGGAGATTGAGCCGGTTCAGGGGCGCCGGGCTCCTGACCAACCACCGGAGCGGGCGCCGGGCTCGTAGACGGTTTTTGTGATAAGAAAATGATTGATATCACAATAACTACAAATCCTATAAACCCTAAAAATAGGGCTCCTGCGCCACCTCCTCCAGAGAGCGCCATCTATCATACTTTACTATTTTTTTTTAGAAATTAGCATAAATGCACCTCCACCAATCAAAAGGAAAATACACACGGCTGCACATATCCATAAAAATGTAGTATCACATACAAAAGGTACTATACTACAAAATGCACCCTTTGCAGCGCCACCCGCTGCTCCAGCAACCGGCCCTAAGGCGTTCAAAGCAGCGGCGGCAACGTTACCTGCCTGGCCCAGTGCATTGGCAGCGGTCGGTGCAAGCGCGTTCACTCCAGCATCCACTACAGCTGCCGCAGAATCAAGTACAACAGTCGACGTATCTGAAACCAAACCAATAAATTGGTTTGAAAAAGATGAATGGACTACAGCGCTTCCCCATGATCCTGAAAGTGCGGCCGGGGCTGATGGGACGGGGGCACCCGCTGGCGAAGTGGTTGACGGCGTCCCTGCCGGTGCCGCATTTGGATCTGCAATACTCTTTAAAATAATCAGATTGTGATCGTCAATGAGGCTATCAACTCGTTCACCGTTCCCGAGGGCAGGGACGGTGCATCGCGAGCTCGAGCATCCAGAAAAGTCTAATGTGTCGTTTACACAAATAGAAAAACCTAAAATACTCGGTGGATTATATGAAATCTGGACTCTCTGTGAGTCTAGACGTTTTACGTTGGTAATTATGATTGTTTTACCATCTGTAGTTAACCATTTTGTTAATACATACGTCATAGACGCTCCTGCTGCCACTCCCGCGAGAAGAGTCGTTGGTGATATATTAAACTTGGTCTTGACGAGGTTTTCAGCTCCCGCGGCACGATTGGCGGCTGCTTCGATGGCGTTCTTTTCACCCGTGACGGCCACTGCTGGATTTTCATTTTTCAAAACAGATTTTTGATTACTCACAAGACGAACTGCATCGTCCGTGCTCTGCGCGAGTGTAGCCGGATCTACGTTTTTTAAAGGAGTCTTCAAGGCATTTTTCGCAGCCGTCTTGCTGGCTGTAGTCGCTCCCGCCCTAACCGCTGCAGCCGCCGATTGCGCCGCCATTTCCGCGAGTTGATTCGCGAGTCTGGGGTTTGAGCGTATGAGGGCGCTCACGGCGTCATCGGCTACTCGCGCCATTTATATTACAAACTATTTTTTTACTTTAAGAAATCAGACTCGTTTTATTCATAATGGTCAAGGTTGTGTTTTGCATGCCAGGTCGCCAGTATTCGCGTGAGTTCCTGCTCGCCTGGTCTGACCTGCTGATGCAGGCCTCCAGCCGTGGCCACCAGGTTATGATCTCTCAGCAGTATTCAAGCGTCGTCCACTTTGCGCGTGCCAAGTGTCTGGGAGGTGACGTTCTGAAGGGCCCTGACCAGAAGCCGTTTCAGGGTGAGGTTGACTATGACGTCATAATGTGGATTGATTCGGATGTGGTGTTCAAGCCTGAGGACTTTTTCAACCTTCTGGAGAGCCCACACGACGTGACGGCCGGCCTGTATATGATGGAGGATCTCCAGCATCTCGCGACCGTCAAGGAGTGGGACGAGGAGTTTTTCACCAAGACGGGCACATTCAAGTTCATGAGCCCTGATGAGCTTACCGACGCACCGCAGTACGTACCCGTAGCGTACACGGGTATGGGCTGGATGATGATTCGCAAGGGGGTCGTTGAGGACATCAAGTATCCTTGGTTCTGGTCAGATGTGCAGCGTATCGGTGGCTTGGCGGATATGAATTCGGAGGATGTGGCATTCTGCCGGTCTCTGCAGGCTGCCGGCCACCAGATCCACATTGACACAACGATTCGTGTCGGCCACCAGAAGCTTATGCTGATTTGAAAGTCCTGACTTTCAAAACCCAAACTCAACTTTCAATTCATCAATTGATCTATAATATCGTGCGAGGTCCTTTTTGAACCGCGCATCCTGCTTGGCATTGGTCTTGACCAGGTAAGCAAGATTCGCCTTTGAATACTTTGTCCGCGTTTGGTTGTCTGTAGGCTTGCGAGGTTTCTGAACCTTCGCCTCCTTTGTGGCCGGCTCCTCCGGTCGCTTGTCTATGAAACTAAGTGCTTGCATCACAGTGTCCGCAAGGTCATCCTTCTTTTTGTGCGCGTCAAAAAAGCCAATCCAGTTGGCGTTTCCACCTTCAATAAACTTGCGTGCGCGTTCAATTGACGCGTTCTTGCGTTGCGTGTACCGCGCCTTGCCCGCGCCCGCCACGTCAGGAATCTTGTGACGCGCGTCCCATATCACCACACTCTTGTCCTTGATGAGGAAATAGGTGTGCAACAAGTTTTCTATAGCCTTCATGCCCCTGTTGCGGTCCGGCTGCTTTTCAATCACGACCGTGCGCGCCTCTAGGATCCACGGCTTTTCGTTCAGGTGCCGAACCATGCACGGAAAAATACCGTCGGCGTGCTTCGGGGGGATTCCTGACACGTCCCATTGATGAATCTTCTTAGTAACTGGATCTATCAGACACATTGCAAGGTTCTTAATTCCGCAATCAATTGACAAGATCATATATTATTAAAGAGATTCAGGTTTTTAAATGAAATATGATATGTGCAGAGAAAAAGAGAATTGCGGATATAAGAAATTCTCTAAAAATGGCACCAAAGGCTCCTAAACCTTCTCTCCCCACAGAGCCTCCTACAGAAAACTTGGAGGGTCTTATTTGTTGGTGGTGCGTTCATGCTCTTCCTCAAAAACCATGCATTCATTTGCCAATCAAATATGATGAAAAGCGCAATATTTTCCAGACAATTGGCAATTTCTGCTCATGGCAGTGTGCAAAGGCGTACGCTCTTGACATGAAAACGGCGCGCTCCGGTGAGATTCAGTCCTTGTTGGCGATGATGCGTTTGCGCGCGCTCGGCAGACACTATCCTCTATGGCCCGCCCCGAAGCGTGACATTCTCAAATGCTTCGGGGGAACCATGACTATAGAGGAGTTTAGGACGTTCGGAGGAGCCGTAGAGCCTCCTCAAATTTATTATCCTTATGAGAAACGCTACATGCCTGTGGTTGGCGGTGAAGTGCGCGGTGCGTGTGAAAACGTCATGCACGCTCCTTCGGGCGGTGGCGAAAGACTCAAAGCTATTGAGAATTCTTCAACTGAAACTGATACGCTGCGCCTCAAGAGGAACAAGCCTCTTGTCAGGGCCACTTCAAAGCTTGAGAATGCCCTTGGAATTAAGCGGAAGGGGAAGGACCCGGTGTGAGCGTCACTGGGCTGCCCATGGGTGACATGGACATTGCCATGGGGCTTGGGGCCACAGCCAGTGGCACGGCAACTTGAGCTGGGACCGCAATGTTAACAACCTCGGGTGACATCGCTGGAAGGGGTGACGGGGCTTCTTCCATCATCATCTGAGGAGGTTGCTCCATAATCATAACCTGTGGCTGTGCGGACGGCGTGGCATCCATCACACTGGGTTTGGCAGATGCGAGCCCAACTCCAATCAGCGCCAAATTGCTGGTATCCTCTTCAAGTGGCATCGGTCTGAGCTGCGTGTAATATGAGACTGTCTTTTTCGCCTGAAAAAATGTTAATATCAACCACGCAATGATGCCACCTAATCCAATTGACGAAATGGACTGGGTGAAACCCATTACTCTATGTTTAGAATAATTTCACGGTCGAAAGTTTAAATACCTGACCTGTCTATTTGTCGGCCTAGACTTGGGTGCATCAGGGTCTGTACTTCTGAACCATATCTCACCAATATGAGCCCTCCATTGAATTGAGAGTCTGTCAAGCACCTTGCGACAGACGACACAGGGTATAGAAGTTCCCATGGTGCCGTCACAGCGATCCCTCCGCACAACAACATCCCCATACTTTCTATGAATCCAGCGAGCCAGACACGAAGGGTGGACCCCTTGGCGTCCTGCTTCCAAAACGAGAGCCTTGATTAGATTTCTCTCAGCGCACCTGTGACAACTGTTGAATATTGGCTCGCGGCCGTACGTTACGCACGAGATCATTGGGTACATATTAAAAAGACGAATTTGCCTTTTATGTGTGAGTGTGCCGAAAAAACGTGTCTTGTGAGAGTCAGATGGTACCCGGAAAAGGATCATGTATTCTAAAAACAAATGAACCACTCCCTGCGCGAGCACGCCCGCCGCGTCTTCGCAGACAAGCTTGGAACTGGCGCCATTAGCCGCAACGCTGAAATAAGCCTCCTCAATTGGGCAGTTCACACGACTCGCGAAAATGGCCAGGACGCCTCGTGGGAAAACGACGTCTTCCGCAGGTACTACAAAATGAAACTCGGCTGGCTACTCACCGAGATGGGGCGGGAAGAAAAGCTCAACGTCGCGCTCGCAGTGGACGGTGACCGTGTGCAGCTGAGCTGTATCGTGGGGCCGCAGTTGGCCTTGCGGTTAAAGCGCAAGGAGCTTGACGTCAAGCGACTCGCCAACTACTCTCCAGACGTGCTCTGGCCTTCAGGCCCGTACTCACAGGCGATGCTCAAGTTGCGTGAAAAGGACATGCAGATGGAGAAGGCCAGAGCGAAGGAGGAGGACTACAACGGCCTCTTCAAGTGCGGCAAGTGCAAGAGCGTCAAGACGACCTACTACCAGATGCAAACGCGCTCAGCAGACGAGCCAATGACCACCTACGTTACTTGCAAGAACTGTGGAAACCGCTGGAAGTGCTAGTTTTTTTCTCGTTTAATAGTACATAATCATGGCTCGTGGTCGTCCCGCCGTCCCCAAAGCCGCCACCAAGTTCATGAACAAGAAGCACCGCGTCATTATGATGACCGCGGAGGGCAAGTACCTCGTCAAGACCGACAAGGGCACCGCCTACAACCCCAAGGCTGCCTACGTCAAGAGCCCAGGCGGCACCGTGCGCAGCCTGGCCAACTCCAGCGCCCGCGTGCCAACCGCCATCCGCCCCAAGGCGGTGCGCAAGGTGCGCAGCAACCGCCGCGTCGCCCGCCCCCACGTGCAGGGCATGGGTCTGGCACGCCTGTACCGCACCCCCAAACCCCTTGGCCGCCCACGCAAGGTCATGGCCAGCCCCATGTGGAACCTGCCCAATCCATACATGCGCAAGGTGCGCAAGAACAAGGGTGCCAAGCGCGGCCCCCGTGGTCTGGCCCTGCTGGCCCGCACCATTGCCAAGATGTAAATTAAATTATTATTTAATAATAAAATGCAAACCTCCCCCAAGGCCACCTCCTTCATGAACGTCAAGCGCCGCGTCATTATGAAGACTGCTCAGGGCAAGTTTATCGTCAAGACTGCCAAGGGTGTCAAGTACGCACCCAAGGCCAAGTACTACAAGAACCCCCAGGGATCCACCGTGAACGTCAAGTACGCTCACGCGAATGTCATGATCCCCAGCCCCATCCGCCCCAAGCTGATCCGCAAGATGCGCAAGAACAGCGGCGCGGCCCGCGGCAAGTACGCCGCCCGCGTCAAGGGCGTGCGCGTGCTCCCAGTGAAGCGCGCAGGTTACATCGCCCAGATGTATGAGGGCTACGCGCCCAAGCGTCCAGTCGGCCGCCCACGCAAGTACAAGGTTAGCCCAGGTGGCAACATGGGTCTCGCAGCCATGTTCGGTCAGAAGGCGGTGCGCAAGGTGCGCAAGAACAAGGGTGCTAAGCGCGGTCCACGTGTGGGTAAGAAGACCCTGCGCGCCAATCCTTACGCCGCCCTTGCGTAAATTTCCAGATAAAAACATTTATCATAAACTACAACAGAGGCATGTCGTCCGTCGGTGATCTCGTTCGCGTATGGACAGACGTGGGGGCGCGCAAGCCTGTTCCACTCCTCGCGAAAATCGTTGAGGAGAATGGTTGCATTTTCACCATCAGATACCTGTCCGAATCTGATGATAAAATATGGCGGTACGAAGTGGATACGTACGAGATTGATAATGATTCAATTTCAGAACACCTTAAAACAAGCGACGAGAATGACGTGGGGTTCCAGGTATTTGATGATGGTTTTGTAAAAATTGAATACGACGATGATTATGTTCCATCAGACGAGGATGAAGAGACGGACGACGACTCGCTGTCAGATGAAACGGAAGAGCAGGACGAGTTTGAAGATGATGACGAGGACGAGGACGAAGAGTCGGAAGCAGACGAGGAATAATCTAAACTTACATTAAATGAAAACCCAGAACGTTCTGTTGTACGCGCTTATCCTGATCGCTCTGTGGCTGATGTTTGTCCGCAAGGCGGATGGTTTCTGCCCAGCGTGCATGATGGCTTAAAAACATTATAACTTTTAATACAAATGTCTATTACTTCAAAGTTTGTAAAGGCATTTGACGCGTCAGCAGAGACACACGTCAAATGGCTAGCTCACATGTGCGACATCGCAGAGGCTCTGAGTCCTGATAAGCCGACGATGCTTATGGATGAGGTGAACAAAAATCCACTGAAAATCACAGTTGATGCGCGCGACGCGCTTGATTGGCCCCATATTCACTTTTGTCTATGCGCGGTATACGCCAAGGCTGTTTTGCGCGGCGGAGGGCACCTCATTCGCAGCCCTTCAGTATAGGTCGTTCACATCTGAAAATAACTCGTGAATTTCGCCAAGGCGCTGACGGTAAAACTCTACGGGGGCTTCAAACTGGTATGTATTACCAGAAAACACGTAACCACCTTGAGCCTTTTTCTTTACAATATCATTAATAGAAATCATATCTAAAAAGTTTTGTGTACACGTTAGTTGTAATTCATCAAATTCCCATTGTTGAATGTACAAGTGATGAAGAACATCAATGGGTCCCTGAGGACTCGGTAAAATGAGATCACCCATTTCATATATCGGGGGCCACTCCTTTTGATCAATAAAATAAGTCTCGAGCATTTGTCCTACAAACATGGCGTTGTCCCATTCCGTAAAACCCACTATCGACGTCCGGGAATCTTCGTTGACACGCAGAGTGAACGCGTCATTCCTGCCGGTGTGCAACGTGTAATACTTGCGGCTCTTTTGATTAGTCTTGGATGCGCGGCGCGGCTTGACCGGTGGCGGCATGGTGATCGACGCCACAAAACTCATCTCTTATTTTATAAGTGCACAGAGTCTTTAAAAAACGTGTCTTGTCCAAGTCAGATTTCGGGAATGCAGGACAATTTTCACACCAAACCAGTAAGAGACTATGGAGTGCGCAGTGTGCTACGGAGAGTCGGGTCCCTTCCAGAAGCTGTCGTGCGGACACGAGTTCTGCAACGGGTGTATTAAGAATTGGTACCTAAAGGGGGTTGCAGGGTCTTCGTGCCCTATGTGCCGCGCGCCTGTTTATTTCAAGGGGTTTCACCGGGTCAGGGACCAGTGGAACGAGGATGCACACGATGCCAAGTGCACTGAGGTTTTTGGCGACGCGCTGGATGCGCGCTTCGCCGAAGCCCAGGAGTTTGCTGATTCCTTCCCCGCCAAGTGGCGGTCAAGAATATTCAATGAGGTTATTGACGACTTTATTGATATTGAAAAGACGTACCGCTTCCTCAAGAACGAGGGTGTGGACCCTGAAGTGATGGAAGACGTGTTTTACTATGAAGATTACTACTCGGACAGACACATGAACAAGTACTCGTACCTTGACGAACCCGTCAAGGAGACTGCACCTGCAGTGCAGTCCCGGGGTCGCGGGAAGGGGTTCAAGCGCGCACGAGCACGCCAAGACGCCTGGGTCACGCTAAGCTTTTACATTGAAGTTTAATTGGAAAACTGATTCGCTATTCCCTCAAACAGTCCCCCCGCGTTGAGTCCTAGTCCAAATATCACTCCCAAAATCATCAGAATAAAACCAAGGACGAGCAGCCCCATGTTGCGCTGTGCCTTTGGCTTTTGGTTTTCCAGCGTCACGAGAATAAACCCCGGAATGCCAAAAGCCAGACCGAGTAAGAGTGCGCCTGAGATGGCGGTCAGGGCGCCGCCCGTGCCCACCGCGCTATCAAGAAAAATGCTCTTGTACTTTCCCATTTATTCTATGTTAATTTTTTTTCCTGGGCGCACAAATCGGCTGCCGAAAAACACGAGCGCAAAAGGGACCAACACAAAGACCAGAATTCTCGCCCATTCTGGATCTAGCCCCAAGTTCTGTCGCGCGCGCCGATAAAGAGCTCCATCTGGCGTCTGGACCTGGACGTTTCCAGATCCAGACTCGTCTATCCATTCTGATTGGTAATTGAAAATCATATTAAACGCCGCAAGAATCATAAGCACACCTAGGGCTTGGGTATGGTGCTCCAATTTTAGGCTAGGATCGGCATAATCTAGTAAAAATATAGTGGCGAGAATAACTCCCCACTTGATGAGCATACCCTGTTCCGGGCCGAGGCTGTGAAGCCACCCGAGCCATGGGCGGCTCGTGAACACGAGACCCACGAGCGCAAACGCCAAAGCGAGACGTAGATGGACCATCCTGAAACTAGCAGATAAAAAAGCCGGGCGTGTATCTAGTACAATGGAGGCAATTGAGGCTGTTCTGGAGCTTGCCAAGGAGCGCGATGAGCTGGCTAACGAGCTTGAGACCTATGAGGATTGGTTTGAGACGATAGTGGGTAAGCATGTGACTCTGAGCGTGAAGCACAAGAAGACGACGCGCTTCGTTGAGTGCATCGTGACCGAGTTCATTCAGGGTGAGGGGTGGGAGCTGACGAGCGAGGAGGACGGGGACGATGTGGTGTTCATGATCACTTTTGAGGATCTGTTCAACGGTAAGGTTTCATTTAACATTTAAAATTTCTCATGAAGTTCGCTGCAAAATTGCTCAAGGCCGGGGACAATCACATTCGCCCATAGCTCTTCATCACGTGTAATATCATGACTTAATACCTGGTTGTTGTACTGCTCTACCAACCGAGCATTTACAAGACCCAGCAACTGTAAATATACTTGGACTTGAATCATCTCGTACTCCACCACCCGACGGAACAAACGATTTGTACGATTCTTAATTTCCACTAAAATTCGGTTTCCATCCCGCTCCTCAATTCTGTCAATTTTTCCAATGACTACAAACTTTGTGTCACCAAGAGTACATACTTCACGACTGTAAAACGCATCATCCTTCACAAAACTGACGTTCTCATCCTTGGCCACCTTGTCGGACGTCTTGTCCTCCGACCGGGTACCGTGTGACGTGTAAACCTTGGAACGCAGGTGCTCAATCACCTCAGTCTTCTGGACAGCACTCAATTTTGAATCGGAATTAATCTTGTCACGGGCCTCACTAAACACAGACTGAACTTGCGCCGAGTCGGTAGCCTTGATGGACACGGCAGCCGCGAGCACCCCCTTGGCCTCCTCTGAGAGAGCAAGGGCAGCCTCAGCCTTGTCACGCTTGGTCTTGCCAGTGAAAGTCTCTGGGCTATATTTCTTCCAAAGTTCGTCTAGAACCTCATGACGTGGCTTGTACTGATTTTTCCCCAAAATTGCAGCCACCTCACTTGCTTTGAGGACGACACGAGCAGGTGCCATTTATCATATAAAAAGTATGACCTCTAAGTAACTAAATGTTGACTCTGGCAGTGGCAAAACCTCAATTTTTTGCCAAGAAGGGCCCTGATCCACGTCCCGGAAAGCGAACGAAACTCCGCCCCAAGGATGTTGAACAGGCTATTCAACAGGCCCGCAACCTGTGTTATCACTTTGAGGACACTCCGTCGTGCAAGGTGGCGTGGGACCGCGTAGAGGAGCTTTCATCCGAACTGGCACGCCAGCGCGAGGAGAATCTACGCATCAAGGCTCTGGCCGAAGAACTTGAGGAATTGTGCGCGGTAGACCCACTTCAGTGCCGTGAATATGACGTCTAAGAGTAATAAGGAAACGTGATAATAGCAAAAATACAGGCCACGCCTATTAAACCTATAACACTACGAATTACTTTACCTCTTCTGTCCCCACTGTACACGACCGGGACGGGAACTATTATATGTTGGGGCTGAACTGCGTGAATTGGAACAGGGAGATCAGCCCTGCACATAGGGCACTTTACCGTGTAACACTGCATATGGACCATCTTCTTGCAACACCCCATGTGAACTACAGTTCCCGATAAAGGTTCCAGACACACTGGACACTCGGAGTCCATACTACCATATCTGGGCAAAAAATGTGTGTTGTACGGGATTGGGTCCCAATTTTGATTCTAAATTCAACTTAATGGACGGTCGTGAGCAGAAGCGTAGTTCGGCCAAGAAACATAGTGAGCAGTCGGTGTATAGTAAGAAGGCTGTACGGGCAAAGGAGGCCCTACTTGAAAAAAAGTTGTCGTGTCCCGCCAAGCCGGGCAAGAAGTAACTCTCAAAACACCAAAAAAAGCAATGGCTTCCCTCAAGACTCCCGGCCTCCAGTTCTACGCCGAGCAGGTTGACCCCCTGTACCGGCCTACGGGTCTGTACCCTACCGTGTCAACCTACCAGTACGGGTTTGACCTAGAAGGTGGCCCTGTGAAGAATGAGCTCTATGTGGTCTGCAAGGACGGTTCTATTCAGTCGGTCCACGAGCCTAGCCGCCCTATTGGTTGGGAACTTATTGAGGGCGAGTTTGATGACTGGTACTACCGCGTGACTCAGATGAACCACCCGCGCAAGCGCTGTGCCGTCCGGTACCACAGTCGCGTGGAGGACCCACCCGCGGGCCGTGGCCACATCGGGTCCGTCGTGGTGGCGTGCCGGCGGGTTGAGACGCCGCAGAACGCTGAAGTGATTGAGCAAAAGGATGATGGCGATGAGGTCACCTCGATCGCCAAGATCGACCCGCTCCTTGCACACTGCGCGGTGATTCTGGACGACCCTGTCCAGACTGCAGCGATGGCCAAGTTTGCAGAGGGAAAGATGAGTTACGCGGAGATGCGCGGACTGTGTGGGTAAATTTTGTTTTGAAATTGTAATGAACCCGCCTTCTTGTGAAACGTGTCGCTACTTCGTCCCGGGTCGTTACCCCCGTACAGATACTTGCTCCCGTTTCATAGCTTATAAAGGGAGAGGGAAGGTTGTTTATGAGTGGGCCGAGTCTGTCCGATTCAGTGAGCGCAAGTGTGGGCCAGAAGGGCGGCTCTTCGTCGCCCGTGACCCTGTAAAAAAGGCGTCACGTGACCGTCAAGAATTATGGAAATATCTAGTAGAGCAAGATGAATAAGGAGGTGTGTATAACGGTCCGGATCAGCGTCCGCCGTGTCCAGCGCCATCCAATCACCCAGCGAACCGTACGGTCCACGACCCTTTTGAAAAAGCATGTGGTACGAGGGGCGACGTTAAGTCTCGTACCAGATGCCCTAAATGATTTCGCAATTCATCACGCACAAGTAAACATAGCAGAGATTACACATCTTTTACTAGATCAAGTTGCTATCAGCAGTATGTCTGCAGCCATGGCTATCGCTATGTTAGCTTTGAAAGATTGAATTTGACATGTACCGGTGGATAGACGACGTTGAAAGATACCCGAAGTTTGCCACCAGGTACGAATCCCTTTCCTAGAATCAGATAATCCTCCCGAGGATCCAGAACCCCCCAATCTGTCGTGTCAATTTCTATTGGCCCGTCAAAGTGAGGAATTTTGATCTTTTTTCCATTGACACTTTCTACAAATGGAATTTTTGTAGACCATACGATGTCCATACCTTGTCTCATCAGCTCTGGGTGGTCATCAATTTTGATGTGAAAATTAACATCCCCAGGTTCTTCACCCTGGTTTCTTGGCTGCTCACCCAGACCATGTCCCGTCATGACCGCTCCACTCTCAATCCCTGCAGGTATTTTTAGTTCTAAATTGAGAGGCTCCTTTTTCTTCCCTCTGTGACACTCACCACACCCATGTGACACACCACCCTCCCCTCCACACATATTACAAGGTTGATTGAACACCATAGGACCCATATGATGCTGGACCTGCCCACGCCCGTGACACTGTTGGCACTTCTTCTTGCAACTGAAACAAGTCTTTTCTAGAGTGACCCGAAGGTTCTTGACCGTCCCACGATACGACTCTTCCAAACTGATTTTTATTTCATGATCAAAATTGGAACGTTTAACAGGACCGCGCTGACCACCCCCAAACCCTCCAAACATCTGAGCAAAAATGTCGGGTGGGAAGGGGTTACCCCCCTGTGGCGGGCCCTCAGGCGTCCCGAAGCGATCAAAATTCTCGCGCTTCTGGGGGTCCGTGAGGATCTCATAGGCCTCTTGGACCTTTTTGAACTTCTCAGCGTCACCGCCTTTGTCGGGGTGGTGCTCGCGGGCAAGTTTGTGATAGGCTTTCTTGACGACCCCGTCCTGAGCATCTCTGGGGATTCCTAGAACCTCATACGGGTTCATCTAATTTTAGATACAAATTAGTCCTTTACTTGGAGCGCGCCTTGCGCACGGCGCTCTGGATCTTCTTAGCGGCCGTCTTGGGGCTCGGCGTCTTCTTCTTGGCGGCGACCGTGACGCGACGCACGTTCCGCGGGTATATGGCCCCACGAGTCACGGGGTTGCGTGCACCAGGGATAGGCATCTTGGGGTTCATCATCAAGAGGTTATAGTCGTTTTTGAAGGCTGTTATGAGCTTACGGAAGGTGGCCTTGTTATAGTAGTTTGTACGACCGGTCGTACGATTCTTGATCTCATAGACGACCATGTTCTTGGGGAAGTTGAGGGTAATTGGGTTGACGTAATTTGCTTCCAAAATTACACGAGGTATGCGAGGCATCGCTGCGACTCTTGAACGCGCGACTGAAGCTTTTTTGTTGGCTCGGTTCTTCTTGAGTTTCATAATTGCCCGATGTTTGGCCAGTGCCGCCGCAGTCGGGGGCATTTAATATTACATAAGATAATTTAAACACGAGGCTCTCTGTTTACAGCATTCTTGCGTCTCTTCATATTACGGTAATACTGTGCGACTTCCGGGTCGTTCTGCTGCCGCGCGAGTTGATTGAGAGCCTGGGTCATAAGGGATCCCTTTCCTACATGATTTTTCAAGAATTGTCTGTACAACGCTTCAAAATCAGTACTAATATTCGCATCAACAGCGGCTATAATGTTGTATGCGTTTTGGAGAGAGGTGTTGGGGCGGGATTGCACCGCCGCGACGACCTGCCCTTGACCAGCGCCCATGGCGCGCGACTGTCCACCAGTGTTTTGTGACGTTGTTGGCCGGGCAACACCACGCAAGCCACCTATCGCCACCTGTATTTTATTGTTGGATCCTCCCGCGCGTGCGAGACGTTGTCCAAAGTTCTCCAACCACCGCGCCTCGTAATTTACCCTGTTTCTATTATTACCCCACGCTTTACGAGCCTTGTAAAGTTTCGCCATGGTGAAATTTTGGGGCTGTAACTGTCCACTCAATCTGGCGCCAAGTTTTTCAATTGCGGGGAGGCGCGTGTTTAGTAGTATGGGTTCATTTGGGTTATTTCTGATTGCCGTCATGTATCCAACCATGGAGTTGAGGAAAATCCGGTCAACTTCGGTCATGGCCATACCAAATCGTTTTTTATCAAGACGGAAGATGGCGCAAAATTTGTCTAGATTCACCTTTGAAACCGTCATGGTCACCGTCTCGGTTGGCGTCAGACGTACAACTGTTGGTTTCTCTTGAACTGTAAATTTAGCATTGTTGACATTTTCCGCGCCCGCTGCGAGAAATACAGCCTCTATCTTGATATTTTTTATTGACGCCCATGGGTGTTGGCCATCCAAACGCACCTGTCTGAACATGTAATAAATGGCGTACATAGAAAACCGAAGTTGGGCCATCTCTTTGCCCTTTGACCCGGCCGCTTCACCCTCGCCAACTTTCACCTCACCTAGAGTAAAAATTATAGTAGATTTATTCGGGTCATTATAATTTAAAATTGTAATTTTAAGCATGTCCGATTCGGCGGCGGTCGTTCCTTTAGAACCTTCGCCTATATTACTTTTGGAAACTTGATTTGCTTGAGCAGATGACAGGTCCATTTTCTGTAAAACTCCTGCCGCCACGCGCTGAACTCGGGGTTTGTCCACTTTGAAGCCGTTCACGAGCCATTCACCGTCGTGTGTACATATCTGTCTAAAAGCAGGCTTGTAAAAGTTGGAAATCGCACCTCGTGAAAGGGAGGCTTCCGCAACACCGGCGTTGCGTGGAACATTAACTGTATTTATATTACTCTGACCCAACGCACCCCATAAATTCGTCATGGACGCTCTCACGTTCCTCTCAGGCAAGGAAGTGCGGTTGGTTGACCACAGACTTCTCGGGATGACTGGGATGGCGGCCACCTTTGGGAGAAAGGGGGCATCCTCAGCGGCGCCACCTCGCCCGGTTGTTATGTATCGCATTCCTAGACTTGTGACTAGGGCCGTGTAGACCATTTCTTTAGTAGGAACAGAATCAGCATTAGTGATCGGCAACCCCCTTGCTCGCTTATTCACACGACGGGCCCATATACGACTCTGAATATATGGTTTAATATTCTTCACTACATTCGCATAGATGAGATTATTTTTACCCGCAATTGCACTGATATTGATACCTTCCTTGGCGTTGTTCGCGTTTCCGTTCGCGTTTCCGTTCACGTTTCCTTTCACGGGCGCTGGAGAGGGTCTCATGTTCGTTTTGCGCGTCTTGGGAGGGGGTTTCTCTAAACCAGCTGCTATAAGTTGTTCCATTGTAAGACCGTTATTATATTTTGGTTTGTTATTGCGAGCTCGTTTACTTCTGCGAAGTCCGTTTCCGGGAACGTTCACGTTCATCCTATACTCCAACCCTAGATAAAAACTTGACCCTTGGAAGAAGTAACAATGGCTACTTCCAAGACCCTGATGAAGGCACTTGACCGCGTGACTGACCTGAAGGCTGACCTCAAGGAGGCGAATGCCGAGCTCAAGGAGGCTGTTGAGGCGACCTCTCTCTACAAGGCTTTTTTGGATGCCATCAAGGAGACGATGCCCGACAAGGTGCCTGAGAAGGCTGCGGCTTCCAACGCCTTCAAGCTGACTCT
>B570J29032_109958818_pt1 | contig 15181 bp, 12 predicted proteins | sample LakMenEpi16Nov12_FD_29032 | JGI IMG/M metagenome (IMG submission 29032) | reverse complement strand
CAAAACATAAACAATATCTGTAAATTCACTGGTTTTGATCTTGAGACACTTGTTTTAGATTGGGAGGAATTTAAAGATATTCAGTTGTCATTTTTTAAAGCTAATGTGGTTGACTTAGAATTGCCATATGATTATGCTTTAATGATTACTGTGTATAAAGCTGCTTTAAAATACAATATTCAGTATGTATTAACCGGACACAATATAGCCACAGAAGGTACTTATATGCCTAAATCTTGGAGGCATACAAAAATGGACATTGTCAATATTAAAGATATTCATAAAAAGTATGGAAAGCGTAGGATGAAATCGTTTCCGCATTTTTCATTTGTTAGACAGCGTTTTGTTGATTCTAAATTGACTTATTTATCTCCATTAAACCTTATTAAACTAACTCAAAAGGAAATGAAGGACGTTATTGCGAAGGAATTTGATTGGAGAGATTATGGTGGTAAACATTATGAAAATGTTTTTACAAGGTTTTATCAAGGACACATTTTAAAAGAGAAATTTAAAATAAATAAGAAGATTTTTCATCTTTCGGTGCTGATTCAATCCAACCAAATAACAAGAGATGAGGCGCTTAATAGAGTAGCTATTTCTGATTATCCAGTTGAATTAATGGAGTCAGATAAGTTGTACGTTGTGAAAAAGCTTGATATGACTATTGAAGAATTTGAGGAATATATGAAACAACCCGCTGTACCTCATGAAAATTATAAGAGTATCAATAAATATTGGGAGAATTATTTCACCATAGTTCGAAGGTTAAAGCCAATCATGTTTTGGCGTAATTAACTGTTTTTGTTTGCTTCAATTATTTCTTCTTTAAGTATAAATTTATTAGGGACATTTATTTCAGGCTTAGCATAAGTCTCAGGAATATTCTCATTATTAATTAATTTTTTAGCAAATGGCTTATAGTAGTCCGGCACATTTGTATCCTTCAAAAAGTTCTCCAAGAATCTAATATTTCTGTATCCTTTCTCTTGCATGAAATAAAAAAGAGTTTGTGCAGAGTATTCATCAACTACTTTTCCAGTTTTTGCTTTTGTAGGAGCAAAAAATTCCTCCTCTAATACGCCTATGAATTTACCATTACTGGGATACCATTGATAGGTTTCCTTTGCGGCGATTCCATATTTATTTTCAAGTTTAAATAAGTATATTAATTTACGAATAGGTGTTTTAAATGCTTTAAGTATTTTATTGCTTCGTAATTTATCCGTGCTTCTTTTTTCGTCGGGTGTCCAAAACACAAGTGTAGCTGAAAAAGATGTTGGATTTATAACAGCATGTGGTTGCCAGCTATCAACCATGTGTATCCTTTGGTCTCGTTGATAAAATTGTTTAGTAATTTTTAGTTTAGCTAATTTAGTTGTTGGATCAGTTGTTGGATTGTAATCAAACAAAAATGTCTCGTAACCGCTGCCATGAGCTGCATAAGAGGTTAGTAAATAATTATTGTGGTGATGAATTGCAGAACAAAGAATATTAGTTTTTTTTGATTCAAGGCTCGGAAAAATATGTACTTTGATAAAAAAATCATTATTTTCGAAAACATAAAAGAAGGGGATGTTAAATTCACTCCATTCTCTGTTTAGGTGTTTGTAATCTCTGAGATTTTCCTCAAACAATTGAGTCCAGAATTCTGGATCATTTCCCATTTTTTCTAATAAAGGGCCAACTAATTTATGTAATTCACGCCTATCTTGAATTTGATCGCTTAAATTAATTATTTGATCAATTGTATCATTTTTCATTAGTTTCCAGTTTATTTAATTAACCATTTTTCAATTTCATATTGATTTAATTCAAAGTAATCAACTTTTTTTTCTACGATTCCATTGTTCAGATAATAAATTCTTGGCAGCCTAGAGGATGCCAATTGAACAAATGATTTTCCTAAACAAAAACTATAAGGAATATTAGTTGCTTTTGTGTCGTCTAAAAAATCCTTTAATTTAATCCCTTTATCTCCATTTAGCACAAAGTAGATTGAAATTTCGGGATTATTTTTTTTAATTAATCTGAATTTTTTAGCCGCAATCCTGCAATGTGGGCAGCTTAAACTTAAAAATGCTACCACATGTTTACCTTTTCTTAATTCATACTTTGGTATTTCAACTTTTGAAGTATCGTCCGGTTGATAAAGTAAATTCAGCTCTAAGGGATAGTTGATTTTTTCATCGAGGTTATTGCTCGTGTAAGAATAATCCACTGGGTTTCTTATAAAGGTTATTGTTAAACATATTGCAGATAGAGTTGTTAGGAATAGCGCATTGTATTTTACTTTCCAGCCTTCATAAAAATAATACACCACTAATGCCATGCCAATCATTATAATGTTTTTGATGATTGCTTGAAGTGGTGTCATATAATGAACTTCGCCAAAACAGCCGCAATTGCCATTATTTCCGTTGAGTGCAATCTGAATGCTCAGATAAATTATAAAAAAAGCTAGTAAGCCAATAGTTGCTTTAAGTGTAAAACTTTTTAATTTATAATTGAGTACTAACAATAAACCAATAACGAATTCTAAAGTAATTAGCAATCTGGCAATTATTGGCGCAGTATACCAGTTGGCTATTCCGATATCAACAAATGTAAATTCAAAGGTTTCAATTACCGGTTCTAATTTGGTGTAACCTGAATATATGAATACCAGTCCAAGAGCAATTGATAAAAGTATAGCAATTATTTTTTTAATTAAATTCATTTTCGTCTAAATAAATACATGTCACCCATTTGTTTAATAATTTCCCATTCATCAGAGTTAATGTATTTTAAAATCTCTTGGTGCAAAAGATCTCCGCTTAATGGGTAATCAAATCTTGATTCTGCAATAAATATGTGATCAGCCTTTTTAGTATCCGGAAAAGCATAAATTTCTTTTCTAAAAGCTAAGTGAGGTGAAAACATGCTTGCTGTGCTGAGTTTTGCTTCTTCAGGTATAAGCTTACACATTTCGTTAAATACATGTCTATCAACTCTGGTATAATAATGATGATGAAAAAAGATGTTCGTATTTTCCTCTGAGTACCAATAACTACGACGATAAGTTAGTTTAGAGAATGTTGTAGAGAAACTTAAAAATGAGAAAAGAAATGCAAAGCCATACATTTGTTTGAGAGATAATTTTTCTAAACTAAAGTATAAACTTAAGACGATTATTGGTGCAAATTCTATTGAGTAATGGCTGTTAATTCCCCACTTCCCAAAATCATCGTTGTACATTTTTTGCACCAAAATGGGCAATATCATTAATAAAAATTCCAGTCTTATCAATAGACCAATTCCACCAGCCATGAACAAACAAAAGAAGGTTTCTTCTTTTATCCAATCTACAGTTTTATCTATACTAACATTAGTAAAAAGTGCACTAATCAAATACCTCGATTTGAAAATTAAATTCTCAAGTATTTCTGACAAACTACCTCCTAAAATTGTGTACCTTAAATGACCTATTTTTTCTCTATTAACAAGCATGGTAGGCATTACCATGTTAATAACAATATACATATAAATTAATGAAATAACACTAATCAATGCTAATAGGATTCTTTGTTGTTTCAATTTTGTGTTAAAGATCATTCCACATGAAATAAAAGCAAGTATTAAAGGCATGTTTTCCTTTCCGACGCAAATCATTACAGCCCATCCAATTGTTTTGTATGTTTGATTTTTAAGAATAGCAAGAATAAACCACGGGATAAACATTGATGCAACAACGTTATCATGGTAATCATATGCTAATGCAGAATAGATACCATAAAAGCTATAAAAATGGAAAATACTTATTTCTGCCAAAAAACTGTCAGGGTACTTATATTTAACTATTTTATATACGCCTATCCCGCCAAAAATAACAGCACTTATTTGAAAAATTAATAGGGTATAACTTCCAAAAACATAGGCAAGTGGCGAAAAAATTATTGTATACAATGCGAAGTGGTCTCCTAAAAAATTGGTAACAAATTCGTGTGCAAATGGATGTGGATTATTAATAAAATGGCTATACTGAAAAATGCTATTATTGTATATGCCTAAATCGAATGAATATGTTCTGAAATTATAATGATTTACTAGTGATTCAAGAGAAAAAATTACCGCAAAAAATAAGACGATGTAAAATCGAAATTCTCTTACTTCCTTTTCAATATTATTTAGGATAAGTTTCATTTTTCTGTGTAACAAGTGACATGGTAAATACCAAGTTGGGACTCCTCTTTTTTATAGTTCTGGGAGTATATAATTAGACTATCTTTTTCTGGAGCTCCGTTGGATATTATCGTAAATTTAGTATAATTTGAATTTTGAAGAATCCCTTTATTTCTGCTGATAAATTTGTAATCAGCAATGTTATTTAAATAAAGATTATTTCTGAACTCGGGATTAAAAAAATAAAAGGGGTTATAATAAATAAGGTAATTGGAGTTGTTTTGAATTATAATTAGTTCCTTATCCTGCTTTGTTTTGATAAGATTGTAAACAGCTTTGTTTCTGTTTTCGTGCTTATTTCCCAAGGTAATTGAAGGCAAAATGAAAATACTGAACAAAAGTAAAAATAGTAAGTTTATAGATCGAGCGTATAAGTTGAACGCAAAGAATTTTAAGATAAGAATACTGAACATTACAGTGATTAGCATGAATAAAAAATAATGCCGCAGGGAGTTTGTCAGATGGCTGGTTTTATAAATGAAATAAAATACTAATAGAGTGAGTAAACTAATTATGGAGTAAATAAGTTCTTGTTTTCGCGTTAAATTAATTTCCATGCGTTTGAAATAAATATTTAGGGCTATAATTGCGAATATTAAAAAGAAAATATTGAAATAAAACTCTGATTCGAATACTTTTTGAAAGGACAATAAGAAAATATCAAAATTGAAACTTGTGTTTAGTATTTTTTCAAATGCTTTATTATCACTAATGTAAATAAACAAAAAGTAATTGGTTGTTAAAAGGGTACCGCCGAGTATTAAGAAAAAATTTTTCAAAAGTTTCCTATCAAAAATTAGAAAAAGAATAAGTTCAAAAATTAATACAATTGCCATTTGATTAGCTATGAAAAACAAGAATGTGTTAATAAGAATGATTATTACAACCCTTTCTTTTGAACCTATAAGTACTTTGTATAGTTCATTAATTAAAAGAAAAATGCCAAGCAAGATAAGACTGCTTTGATGCATTAATTGAGATTCAATGTTTAAATAATAATTACAAATCAGGAACAGAAAAGTCCAAACAGCAGCTAAATAATTAAGGTGCGTACGGATGAAGTTAAATAAGACAACACTAGCTAGAGCTGTAAATAATGCGCTAGGCAAACGTAGCAAGTAGCTATTTAAACCAAAAATGGTGTAGAATAGTTTAATAATAAAAAGATAAACGGGTTCAAAAACTGCATGTCCTGATGAGTTTGTATAAAACAAAAAAGGATTTTGATTAGCTTGAAATAGATTTAAAAGTTCTGTGTTTTCAAAATCCTGTAAGTCAATATAGACAAGCCTTATGCCAAATGCAATGGTAAAAAGTGTAAAATTGACTAGTTTAACATTTGATTTGCAATAGTTAATCAATTGGTTAAACTTCTCATTGGCTGTATTGATAATGGTTGTCAATTCCTAAATGGTCATTTCTTTAACATCACCTTCGATGATTAATTTACCGGCAGTTGCGTTTTTAATTTGTTCAACGCTAATTCCCGGGGCGCGTTCTAGTAATTTAAATCCTCCCCCTTGAACAATCTCATAAACGCCTAATTCGGTAACTATTTTTTTAACGCATTTAACACCTGTTAGAGGTAAATCACATTGAGGGAGTAACTTACTTTGGCCGGCTTTATTTACTTGTTGCATGGCTACAATAATATTTTTGGCGCTTGCTACTAAATCCATAGCACCACCCATCCCTTTAACCATTTTACCCGGTATTTTCCAGTTGGCAATATCACCATTCTCACTTACTTCCATTGCACCTAAAATTGTTAAGTCAACGCGTTGTGCTCTAATCATACCAAAACTAGTTGCGCTGTCAAATATGCTTGCTCCTTTTAATAAGGTTATGGTTTGCTTACCGGCGTTAATTAAATCAGCATCTTCTTCTCCTTCAAAAGGAAAGGGTCCCATGCCAAGAATTCCGTTTTCTGATTGCAATTCAACATTAATTCCTTCAGGGATGAAATTAGCTACAAGCGTTGGTATCCCTATTCCGAGATTAACATACATGCCATCCTTGACTTCTTTTGCTATTCTTTTTGCTATTCCGTTTTTATCTAACATACATTATTTCTTTCTAACAGTTCTTTGTTCGATGCGTTTTTCGTATTGAGTGCCTTTAAAAATTCTGTTTACAAAAATACCAGGTGTGTGTATGTGATCAGGATTTAATTCACCCACTTCAACAAGTTCTTCAACTTCAGCGATCGTAATTTTACCTGCCATAGCCATTGGCATGTTGAAGTTACGCGCAGTGCTTCTATAAATTAGATTCCCGGCTTTATCTCCTTTCCATGCTTTAACAATTGCGAAGTCACTTTCAAAGGCTTTTTCTATTAAATATTCCTTAGTTTCTCCTCTAAAGGTAATACTTCTTACTTCTTTTCCAATGGCTACTTCTGTACCTACACCAGCAGGAGTTGGAAAAAAGGGTATGCCATAACCGGCCATCATACATCTGGTTGCTAAAGTACCCTGCGGAACTAATTCAACTTCTAATTCTCCGCTTAACATTTGACGTTCAAATTCATCGTTTTCGCCAACATAGGACGAAATCATTTTTTTTATTTGCTTGGTTTGCAAAAGTAAGCCTAGTCCAAAGTCATCTACTCCTGCATTGTTGCTGATACAAGTTAGATTTTTTACACCCATTTTTACAAGTTGAGCGATGCTGTTTTCAGGTATACCACATAGGCCAAAGCCGCCAACCATCAAGGTCATACCGCTTTTAATATCCTTAAGCGCCTCTTCTGCGTTTTTTACTACTTTGTTAATCATATTTAATCAATTTCAATTGTTTCGGTGTATCCCTCAAGTGGCAAATTATCATATTTACTACAATCCATTTCAAGATTAGGATCAATGTTTTTTGGTCGGTTAAAAGGAGATTTACTTACTTTTAATTTTGGGTCATCATAAACTTTTCTGAAAAATTTACCCCAGATAGGTAGTGCCATCGTAGCACCTTGACCGTCTGCAATACTATTAAAATGGATACTTCTGTCTTCTCCACCAACCCATGCACCCGCAGCCAAGTCGGGCGTAAGTCCTATAAACCATCCATCGGCATTATGCTGTGTAGTACCGGTTTTGCCGGCTATTTGATTGCTGAGTTTATATTTTGATCCACGCAAAGAAGCACCAGTACCATACTGACAAACACCTTGCATTAATTCTAACATCACATAAGCTTTTTCTTCACTAAAAACTTCGTCTGTATTAGGTATAAATTCTTCAAGTACTTTTCCGTTTTTATCTTCAATTCTAGTAATGAATGTTGGTTGTATGAACTGTCCTTTGTTTGCAAAGGTTGAATTTGCCCCAACCATTTCAAACACACTTATGTCAGGTGTTCCTAAGCAAATTGCCGGCACTTCAGGAATTTCGGATTCTATACCCATACGTTTTACCAGGTGAACAACTGAACTTGGTCCATAGCGTTTCATTAAGGCTGCTGTAACAAAGTTAACAGATAGTGCCAAGGCTCTTTTTAAAGTGATCATTTGACCGGTGCCCTTTAACCCATCACTATTGTCAGGGCACCATTGTTTTCCATCAGGAGTTTCTATACAAGTTCTCACATTTGGAATTAATTCACATGGCGATGAGCCATTGTCAATTGCCATGGCATATATAAAAGGTTTAAAAGTTGATCCAACTTGTCGCTTACTTACTTTTACATGATCATATTTAAAATGTTTATGATTAATTCCGCCAACCCAAGCCTTCACATAGCCGGTTTGTGGTTCCATTGCCATAAAGCCTGTTTGTAGAAATGACTTATAATATTTTATACTGTCGTATGGTGTAAGTACTGTGTCGATATCACCCCTCAGGCTATATACCCTCATTGCAACAGGTTGATGAAAAGTGGCTAGTATTTCATCATGAGATAATTTTGAATTAGTTTTACAAAGACGATAACGCTCGCTTCTCTTTATGGAAGATTCCATTATTTTTTTAATTTCATCTTTTGAAACATTCCATGCAAAAGGGGCATTTTTCTTGGTGGCAACCTCCTTACTGAATTTTTTCTGAAGCTCTTGCATGTGCTCATATACAGCTTCTTCAGCGTGTTTTTGCATTCTCGAATCAATTGTTGTATAGATTCTCAAACCGTCTTTGTATATATTGTATGGTTTATTTGTTTCGGGGTTGATATGTTTAGCACACCACTCCTTCATAAAATTTTCACGCAGATACTCTCTGAAATACGGTGCCAAACCATCGTTATGATCTTCCGGTTTAAATGAAAGCCCAAGTGGAAGCTTTTTTAAACTATCATATTTTTCTTTTGTTAAATAACCGTATTTAACCATTTGCATCATTACAACATTTCGGCGATGCAAGGTAGTATCTTTCCTTTTTGCACTAACTGGGTTAAATAATGCCGGGTTTTTAGCCATTCCAATCAGCATGGCGGCTTGTTGAATTTCAAGACTATCCTGACTCCTGTTAAAATAAATCTGAGCAGCAGACTTAACACCAACAGCTAAGTTTAAAAAATCAAATTTATTGAGGTAAAGTGCTAAAATCTCATCTTTTGTGTAAAGTTTTTCAAGTCTGGTAGCAATTATCCATTCCTTCATTTTTCTTATTACCAAACCCGGCTTACTTAGCTTTTCTCTTGGAAACATCATTTTAGCCAACTGCTGTGTAATGGTGCTTCCGCCACCTTTGCTTCCTGCTCCAAAAATGCTTCTTCCAATTGCTTTAACATCTACACCGCTGTGCTCTTCAAATCTGGCGTCCTCAGTTGCTATTAATGCATCTACTAAATCTTTATCTAAATCTGAGAATTTAACGTTAACTCTATTTTCACTATAATATTTTCCAAGAATTTTTAAATCTCCACTATAAACAACAGTAGCAAGATTGTTTTTAGGGTTTAACAATTCATTAACGTCAGGTAATTCACCAAAAGTACCTAAACCAATTAAAAACACGAAAGAATAAATTAAGATAATTGGGCCAAAGAATAATAGCCACATCCATTTTATGTACTTGTTTTTAAACATTCAATTAGTTCGTAAAAGTAGTATTTTTTACGACTTTCGAAAGTAAAAAATCATTAAATGTTCAACTCTTTAGAGGGGTCCCAAAAAACTGCATCGAAACGGCTAACTTTATCATTCTTAACCTGAATGCCTTCTTTTAAAAGTAATTCTTCCATTAAATGTGGCGTTGAAAAATGCATTTTCCCGGTTAACATACCATTTCTATTTACAACACGGTGTGCTGGCACCTTTGGTGTTGCTTCATGCGACGCATTCATGGCGTAACCAACCACACGACTGCTTTTAGGGCTTCCTAAATACTTGGCAATTGCGCCATAATTTGTTATTCGGCCTCTAGGTATTAAGCGAACTACTTGAAAAACCTGATCAAAAAAATCCTTCTCTAAAGCCATGTTTACTTATTAATTTTTCTTGAAATATATTTTTGTGACGGAAACAAGGACTCTTGAATCCTCTTGGCATAACGAATACTTGATAGTATTTCTGTTTGTTTTTCTTCAATTAGATTTTTTTGGTTTTCCAATAAAACATTTTTTTGTTTATTATTTCTGTATAGCTTTATTACAATAAAAAAAGCAATAGCAAGAATTAAAATTAAGCTCCCGCCTAAATAAATAATTGTTCTGTTTCGTTTTAATTTTAGCTCATTATTTGCATTGGTTAAATTGGCAATTTTTAAATCATTTTCAATTTTTAAATTTTTATAATTTTCTTCAAATTCATTGGATGCTCTTAATTTATCTGAACTGGCTATGCTATCTTTACTAATGAAATATACTTTTAAAGAATTATAGGCCATTTTATAATTTTGTAGTTTTTCATAACAAAGATTTAAGTGTCGGTTTAGTTTCATCTTTTCATGGTAATCATTTTTAGGTATGTGAGATTGAATTTCCTCCAGATATTTTAAAGCCTTATCATAGTCTTGTAGAAACATATAATAAAGTGCATTAAATTCATTGTAACTGATTTTTAAATCAATATTTGTATTTTTTTCTAATCGATATCGTTGTTCTATGGAATCGATTTCGATTTTCGCATTCGCATGATCACCCAATGAAATATAAGCCTCAAGCTTATTGCCATGGATGGATAATAAATACTCGTTAACTTTAGGTGATTTAACTTTTCTTAAAACATTTTCTGATTTAGTTAAATAGTATATGGCTTTTTTATACTCGCCTATGGTTGTCAAATCAACAGCTACATTATTTGCCGATACAAATTGCTGCGACAAATCATTCATTTTAACAGCAATTTCATATGTTTTTATAAAACAACTAACAGCCTTTTTACTGTCTCCTTGATTAGAAAAAATGATGCCAAGGTAATTGTATATTTTACCTTGCAACCAAATGTAATTTATTTCCTCAGATAAGGGTAAGGCTTTATATAAGTATTGTATGGCTTGAGTATATTTGGAATGATCATAATTTAGCTGGCCATATTGGAATAAAAAAAAGGCTTTAGATTTTTGACTGTCTTTCTGAGGTGCTTTCGATTCAAGGTAGTTTAATAATTTTACTTTTTCTTCATATGTTTTAACCTGATAGTCTATATAGTCTACTGCCTTATCTATTTTTATGGAGTCGTTAATATTTAACTTTAAAATACAGTCAATTGTGTCAGTTTGACCATTCAAAACATAAACTAAAAATACCAGTGATAGTAAAACAAGTTTTTTCATTCCCAAACTAAAATTAACACATTTACTGCAGTTAACCAACATATTCTTATCTTTACAACTTATGGAAAAAAGAGTACGAGTTAGATTTGCGCCAAGTCCAACAGGAGGTTTGCATATGGGTGGCGTCAGAACAGCACTGTTTAATTATCTATTCGCTAAAAGACATGGTGGGGATTTTATTTTGAGGATTGAAGATACAGACCAAACCAGATTTGTTGAAGGCGCAGAAGAATATATTGTTAACGCCTTAAAATGGTGTGGGATTTCACCTAATGAAGGAGTAGGTTTTGGAGATGGCCCTCACAAGCCTTACCGTCAAAGTGAAAGGAAAGAGTTGGGTATTTATAAAAAATATGCAGATAAACTGATAGCAAGTGGGCATGCGTATTATGCATTTGACAGTAATGAAGAATTAGAAGAGATGCGAAAACGCATGGAGGCCGCAAAAGTTGTTGCTCCTCAGTACAATAATGTAACAAGGCAAAATATGCGTAATTCTCTCACTCTGCCTGAGGACGAGGTTAAACGACTCTTGGATGCCAATACACCACATGTTATCAGATTAAAGGTACCACGTAACGAAGAAATAAGGTTTGAAGATATTATTAGAGGATGGGTTATTGTTAATTCAAATCAAATTGATGATAAAGTTTTATTGAAAAGTGATGGAATGCCAACCTACCACTTAGCCCACATTGTTGATGATATTGAAATGCAAATTAGTCATGCCGTTAGGGGTGAAGAGTGGTTGCCAAGTGCGCCTGCACATATTTTAATTTATCGCTATTTGGGTCTTGAGACAGAAATGCCGAAATTGGCTCATTTGCCATTGATATTAAATCCTGATGGAAATGGTAAAATAAGTAAACGTGAAGCACGTTTTCCGGTTTTTCCATTAAGTTGGAAAGATCCTCGAGAGGCAGAGCCGTTTATAGGTTACAAAGAAAGTGGTTATTATCCGGAGGCATTTGTAAATATTTTAGCTTTGTTAGGCTGGAATCCGGGAGATAATAAAGAAATTATGAGCTTGACAGAAATGGCTAGCTTATTTGATTTTGACAGGGTAAATAAAGCTGGTGCTAAATTTGATCCTGATAAGGCAAAATGGTTTAATCAGCAGTACCTCCGCATGCAATCAGATGAATCTCTGGCATCCGAGTTTAAGTTGGTTTTAGAGAGTAAAGGTATCAAACGTGATAATGAATTCATACTTCAATTTTGCAAACTCGTAAAGGAGAAGGTACAGTTTACTAAAGAATTTTGGAATGAGGGGGTTTATGTTTTTGAAGCACCGGTAAGTTTTGATGAAAAGGTAATGACCAAAAAATGGAATCCAACTAATAAAGAACTTTTTACTAAAGTTTACCAACGTTTCAAAAATCTGGATATTTGGACCGCCGTAGTTTTGCATGATGATTTTACCGTTGCTCAAACAGAACTGGGTAAAATAGATATGCAAATGCTTCGCGTCATTATTTCGGGCGTTGCCGGAGGTCCGCAATTGTTTGATTTACTTGCTTTAATTGGTAAGGATGAAACACTCAAGAGAATGGATAGCTTTTTGCAAACTCATTAATTAAAATAACATGTTCATAACGAAAACTAAAATTGATTGGAGCGAAATGGATTTGTTTGGACATGTTAACAATGTGGCGTACTTTAAATATTTTCAATCTGCAAGAGTTCATTTTTTGTCCTACTTAGGCATTAATACTTCAAATCCAAAAGACGCTCAAAGCTTTGTAGTTGCGGAGTGTTTTTGTAATTATCATCAACCGCTATACTACCCGGTTGATATTGAAATTCAAACAAGCGTTATTTGGATAAAAAATTCGAGTTTTCAATTGCAGCATCAAATCCTTAACTCTCAAAGTGCTTTATGCGCAACTGGCAAGGATGTGGTGGTTCTATTCGACTATTCTAAAAACGAAAAAGTGTTTGTTTCAGACAACATAAGAATGTTGTTGAATAAGTATTAAAGAAATATTAATAGTCTTATGGCATTTAACTTAATATCGGACTTTATTCCCACTGGTGACCAACCAGAGGCCATAAAACAACTTGTGCAAGGTATCCGGCAAGATGCAAGAACGCAAGTTTTATTAGGCGTAACTGGATCCGGTAAAACATTTACAGCTGCTAATGTTATACAACAAGTTAATAAGCCAACATTAATTCTAAGCCATAATAAAACGCTTGCTGCGCAGTTGTTTAGTGAGTTTAAGCAGTTTTTTCCGAACAATGCTGTTGAGTATTTTGTGAGTTATTACGATTATTATCAGCCTGAAGCATATTTACCAACTACAGGAACTTATATAGAAAAGGATCTTGCAATTAACGATGAAATTGAAAAACTCAGATTAAGCACCACTTCTTCTTTGCTTTCAGGAAGAAGAGATGTAATTGTTGTAAGCTCAGTTTCTTGCATTTACGGAATGGGAAACCCATCTGATTTTAAAGCAAACATTATTACGGTAAATAAGGGCCAACTTATTTCCAGAAATAAATTATTATATCAATTTGTTCAGGCATTATACTCGAGAACAACAGGTGATTTTAATCGAGGAACCTTCCGGGTGAAAGGTGACACTGTTGATATAAGGTTATCCTATACTGATTATTGTTTAAGACTTTCTTTTTTCGGGGATGAGATAGAAAGTATCGAAACTTTTGATCCGGCAAATAATGCAATACTAGAAAAGTTTGAAAGTTTCACGATTTACCCCGCCAATATTTTTGTTACTGCACCCGATACGATTATAAAATCTATTTTTCAAATTGAGGCGGATTTGCAAAAACAAGTTGAGTTTTTCAACTCACAAGGCAAAATGCTTGAAGCTAAAAGGTTGGAGGAGCGAGTAAAGTATGATATCGAAATGATGCGTGAATTGGGTTACTGTAGCGGAATAGAAAATTACTCTCGGTATTTTGATGGAAGATTACCCGGAACCCGACCATTCTGCTTGTTAGATTATTTTTCGAATGATTTTTTAATGATTATTGATGAAAGTCATGTAACAATTCCTCAAATAAGAGCCATGTTTGGAGGTGATCTCAGCAGAAAACAAAATTTGGTGGAATATGGCTTTAGATTGCCTGCCGCATTAGATAATAGGCCATTAAAATTTGAAGAGTTTACAAGTCTGCAAAATCAAACAATTTATGTAAGTGCAACACCTTCTAAATATGAGTTAGAATTATCTGAAGGAATTGTAGTGGAGCAACTCATAAGACCAACGGGTATTTTAGACCCTATTATTGAAGTCCGCCCTGTTGGCAATCAAGTTGACGATTTGTTGGATGAAATCCATAAGAATGTTGAAAAAGATGAACGTGTTTTAGTAACCACTTTAACTAAACGAATGGCTGAAGAGTTGACTAAATACTTAACTAAATTGCAAATAAGATGCCGTTATATACACAGTGAAGTTGAAACCCTTGAAAGAATTGAAATTTTAAGACAGCTAAGAGTTGGAATGTTTGATGTGTTGGTTGGTATAAACTTACTCAGAGAAGGACTTGATTTACCTGAAGTTAGTTTAGTTGCAATTTTAGATGCTGATAAAGAAGGTTTTTTAAGAAATACAACCAGTTTAGTTCAAACCGTTGGACGTGCTGCAAGAAATGTTAATGGCCGAGTGATTATGTATGCTGATAGTATTACTGACAGTATGAAACAGACCATAGATGAAACCGAACGACGCAGAAAAAAACAAATAGCCTATAATTATGAGCATAAGATTATACCTGTTCAGGCTGGTAAAAAAGCACTATTAAAACCTTTGATTAGTGGTACTGAGGTCACGATTGGCGGTGAATTAGTTAAAGTATACGAAGATCCTATTTTAGTAAGTATGGCTGCTGAGCCTGAAATGAAGTATAACAGCGCAGAAGAAATCAAGAAAAAAATCACAAAAGTTAAAACAGCAATGGTTAAAGCATCAAAAGAGATGGATTTTATTTTAGCTGCTAAATTGCGAGACGAAATGTATGCTTTAGAGAAGCAATTGATTGCTTGGGGTTGATCTCATATTATATTTAATGATCAAAAAAAAGGCTTGCATACAATGCAAGCCTTTTTAATTTGAGTGATTTTATTTTTATCGGAATAAGCTTAGATTGCCTTTTTTCTCATATTCAGTGCCGTCTTTACCACTACCTTTTATAACGTAGAAGTAAGTACCGCTAGGGCATTCCTGACCTTTGAAGTTTTTACCATCCCATGCAATGTTTCCTGTTTTAGAAACAACATCATA
>B570J29032_109958819_pt1 | contig 15185 bp, 14 predicted proteins | sample LakMenEpi16Nov12_FD_29032 | JGI IMG/M metagenome (IMG submission 29032) | reverse complement strand
TTTTTTTATGACAATGTTGGCTATATTTTTGCCGCGTAATTATTATACAACCAAATACTATGAAAATATTTTTTAAATTTTTTATGCTAGTTAATTTCGTTTTGATTGTAAGTTGCTCAAATGACGATGACTCAGCAAACAATGCAGATCCTATTGTGGGTAAATGGCGACAAATTTCTGAAACTGATAATGGTGTACCTGAAGTATTAAAAGCCTGTGATTTAATGGAAGTGGATGAAATATCAGCCAACGGCGATATGATTGGTCAAGATTATGAATTGGATGGTGGCACTTGTGTTCTAAAGCCAAATGGTGGTTTACCAGCTGGGACAACTTCCAAATGGGCAAAGGTTTCAGAAGGTAATTATAAATTTATCATTATTGTGCCAAGTATGCCAACACCTGTTGAATTAAATTTTACGGCAGTTTTTTCAAATAATAATAATACCATGACAACAACCTATATTGAAGATGCTGGTACGCCAGACCAAAATATTCAAGTGTCAGTAAGTGAAAGAGTGAATTAAAAGTAGTAGTTAAGTTTTAAATAGTGAGAGCCATTACATGAAAATGTAATGGTTTTTTTGCATGAAATGAAAAACTACAAAAACAAAATTTCAAAAAAAAAACACCTCACAAAATCCATTGAGAGGTGTTCTTTTTTTTAAAAAGTTTCTTAATTTTCAGATTCTTGCATCAATTGAAAATTACGTTTAACAAAATTAGTTAAATCTTCTCCTTTGAGTAAACCTTGTGCTATACGCGCTAAATCAAGCGCTTGTTTAATTTTAGATTCTCTCAACGTTGCATCAGAAACATTCAAAATGCTTGTGGCTAGGGGTGAATTGGTATTTACAGTTAAGTGATACATTTCAGGGAAATTACCCATGCCAAACATCCCGCCACCAGTTTGACTCATTTCTTTCATGCGACGCATAAATTCTGGTTGCGTTAGATAGAAAGGTGCTTCTTCGCTGCCAAGAGCTTCCAATTGAATAACATATTTTTCTTTTGAAATATTTTCCTCAATAATTGTTTTTAATTTGTCTTTTTCTTCATCAGACAGTTTAGAAATTTGAGCATCATCTTTAGCAATCAATTTGTCAATATGATCCGCATCTACTCGGGCAAAAGTCATTTTATCGTTATCTTGTTCTAATTTTTGAATTAAATGAGAAACGATAGGGGAGTCTAGCAATACCACTTGGTAACCTTTTTCTTTTGCAATTTCGATATAGCTGTGTTGTGCATCTTTGTTTGAGGCATAAAGCAAAACCAATTTACCATCTTTATCCGTTTGATTGTCTTTAATCGTTTCTTTCAATTCGTCTAAAGTGTAATATTTGTCATCAACCGTCGGATATAGCACAAACTCACCAGCTTTTTCATAAAATTTTGGTTCAGAAAGCATACCATACTCTAAAACTATTTTTATATCATGCCATTTTTTCTCAAAATCTTCACGGTTTTCTTTAAACAGTGATTTTAATTTGTCAGATACTTTTTTAGTGATATAATTCGAAATTTTCTTCACATTGCCATCCGCTTGAAGATATGAACGTGAAACATTTAAAGGAATATCTGGTGAATCAATCACCCCACGCAACATGCCTAAAAATTCTGGAACAATACCATCTACATTATCGGTCACAAACACTTGGTTTTGATACAATTGGATTTTATCTTTTTGAACTTGCAAATCTTGTGAAAGCTTTGGAAAGTATAAAATACCTGTCAAATTAAAAGGATAATCTACATTTAAATGAATGTTAAACAATGGATCTTCAAATTGCATCGGATACAATTCGCGATAGAAACTTTTGTAATCTTCATCCTTTAATTCTGTTGGTTGTTTTGTCCAAGCTGGGTTTGGATTATTGATGATGTTGTCAACCTCAATATATTCTGTTTTATAATCTTCTGGCGCATCTTCTGGTTTTGGTAATGCTTCTTGCTTGGTGCCGAATTTAATAGAAATTGGCATGAATTTGTTGTATTTAGTCAACAACTCACGAATTTTGAATTCTTCCAAAAATTCTTCCGAATCTTCAGCTATGTGTAGGATAATTTCTGTGCCACGATCTTGCTTATCATTTGCAGTCAGAGAAAACTCTGGGCTACCATCACAAATCCAATGAGCTGCGGGTTCGTCTTTATATGACTTGGTGATAATCTCCACTTTTTGGGCAACCATAAAAGCAGAATAAAAACCTAAACCAAAATGACCGATTATGCCTGAATCTTTGGCTGAATCTTTATATTTATCCAAAAATTCTTCAGCACCTGAAAAGGCAATCTGGTTAATGTATTTTTCAACTTCTTCTGCTGTCATGCCTAAACCTTGGTCAATGATGTGAAGTTTTTTATTGTCTTTATCTATTTTTACTTCAATCAAAGGATTGCCATATTCCACTTTGGCTTCACCAATGCTGGCCAGATGTTTGAGTTTTAAAGTCGCATCCGTTGCATTTGAAATAAGTTCGCGAAGAAAAATTTCATGGTCACTGTAAAGAAATTTTTTAATGAGCGGAAAGATGTTTTCTACTGAAACATTTATTTTACCTGTATTCATAAATTAGTATAATTTTAAAATTAATTACTGTTACATAGTCAAAACAAATACCAAACTAAAAAAACTGACAAAATGTCAAAATTGGCCTGTCTCTATTTTTATTTTAGTCATATTGATCAATCTCGAAAAAACGATTTTAAAAGAGAACTATTTGCCTATCTCAAAGAAAAAAACATCGCTTGCATAGTAGCTACGCATGATATGGCGGATGTTTTACCTTTTTCTGACCAAATAATGGCCATGCAAAACAGTCAAGTTATGCAATATGGAGAGACAAAAGCGGTTTACCAAAAGCCAATAAACATAAACGTTGCCAAACTTTTTGGTGATGCAAATGAAGTGACGGAAAGTCTAATTAAAGCCCTAGATTTAACCCGAGAAAAAAAAGTATTATATTCTTCTGAGTTAAAAATTTCAGTAGAAAATGGTATCAAAGTAGTTATTATTAGTAAGTATTTTCACGGATCACAGTATCTATATCTAGTAAAATATAAGGCTGTTGAGATTACATTTGAAACTGAAACAGATCTACCCATCGGAAGTTTTGTTTGGTTAAACTATAAAAACTAAGCCGAAAATAATATTTTTAAATCTATATCTTTTTATTACTCAAAGGCTTCAGTGCCTTTTTCATCCGTTCCACTTGCTTTCTTTCACTTTGCTTTAGCTGAAACAATGGTTTGATGGCTTTTTGATAAGCATTTGGAACATCTTCAGCAATAACTCCTTCATACGCCTGCGCCTGACGAACAAAACCATCTAAAAGCAACGGTTTACCTAAAGCGACTAAGTCTGCCTTGCCATTGAGGATAATAGTATTAATTTGATCAATATCTGTAATTTGTCCAGATGTAATTGTCGCAATTTTTGCTTCATTTCTGACGGCATCAGAAAAAGGTACTTGATACATCCGACCTAGTTTCGGTTGTTCATCACTTACCGTATTACCTGTTGAAACACTAATAATATCAACACCTGCAGCTTTAAATGCTTTTGAAATTTCAATACTTTCGGCTAAAGTTATGCCGCCCTCAGCCCAATCAGTAGCTGAAATTCTTACACCTATTGGTTTTTCTTTTGGAAAAACTTCTCGCATGGCTTTGAAGACCTCTAATGGAAATCTCAAGCGGTTTTCAATAATCCCTCCAAACTGGTCTTGACGTTTATTTGTTAAAGGCGATAAAAAAGTTGCTAATAGAAAGCCATGATGCGCCTGCAATTCTATCATATCAAAACCTGCTAAATGAGCATTAATAGTCGCTTGCTTGAATTGCGCAATAACCATCGACATGTCGTTTTCTGTCATAGCAATTGGGGTTTGGGAATTTTCATCAAAACGAATTGCAGAGGCAGCATAAATTTTGTCATCAAAAAATCTCTCAGCTGCCCAAGGTTTTTTAATGCTCTTTCTACCAGGATGTCCCAATTGAATAGCTATTTTTGTTTCACTATTTTCATGTACAAAATCTGTGATTTTTTTCCAAGCATCAATCTGCTCTTCACTATAAATGCCCGCTCTGCCCGCTTCGGTTTGTATAGATTGAGCTACCAAAGTCATTTCAGTGATAATTAGTCCAACACCTTGTGTAGCTCTACTGCCATAATGAACCAAATGCCAAGGTGTTACGCAACCATTTATCGCTTCATATTGCATCATTGGTGCCATCAATAGGCGATTTTTAATGGCCATTTTACCAATTTTAAAAGGTGTAAATGCAGGAGAAATGCAATTTTCTATTTGACCTAAATTAAATTCTTCTAATACTTTATCTGTAAAGCTTGCATCTCTTAATCGCAAATTTTCAAAAGTTACTTTCTTAGAGCGGGTCATGCAACCAAAAGCAAATTGATAAAAAGATTGTTGGTTATATCTATCCATATTCTCAAACCAATCCAAAGAAACTAATGCCGCATGTTGAATCATTTCAACAGTTTGTCGGCGTTTTGTGTCATAAAGCGCAAAAGCTTTTTGCAAATCGTCAGGATGAGCAATAACTGCATCAGATAGGCCAATGGCACTATCCATGGCGAGTTTTGTACCAGAACCAATTGAATAATGGGCAGTAGCTTTGGCATCACCTAATAAAACGATGTTTTGATGTGACCAATTTTTGTTGGTAACATGGGGGAATTGTCGCCAATATGATTTATTCGTAATTAATCCATGACCATCAAGCTCATCTTTGAAAATCTCCTCAATTTTTGCAACGGTATCTTTTTCATTGTCTATCTCAAACTGCCATTTTTGCCAAGTGTCGTCGCTACATTCAAAAATCCATGTACTCATGCCAGGCTCATATTGATAGGTGTGTGCCACAATTAAACCATGTGGTGTATTTCTAAAAAAATAGGTAAAGGCTGCCAAGGGTTTAGTTGAGCCCATCCAAACAAAACGATTAGATTTTAGTTGAATCTCTGTGCCAAATGCACTTTGATACTTTGTTCTAATTTGACTGCCTATGCCATCTGAAGCTAAAATCAAATCAACATCGCTTAAAGTTGAAAAATCATCTATAGCGGTTTCAAAGTGTAAATTCACACCTTCTTCTCTGCACCTTTGATGTAACAATTGAAGTAGCGTTTTTCTTGAACAACCACAAAAGCCATTGCCTGCTATACTGACTTGTTGACCATCTCTGGCAATAATAATGTCGTCCCAATAAGCAAAATTTGAACGTATAAGTTCATAAGATGCCATGTCTCTTTTTAGAAATTCACCTAACGTTTCATCCGAAAAAACAACGCCAAACCCAAATGAATCATCCGGTTTGTTGCGCTCATAAACATTGATTTCTGCGTATGGCATGGCTTTTTTTGTTAATATAGAAAAGTATAATCCACCAGGTCCGCCGCCGATAACTGCTATTTTAAGCCCCCTAACCCCCAAAGGGGGAATTGTTTCATTCATATTTATTATGTTTTAAAACTCCTAAAGCGTTTGAAACACTGTAGGAATGGTATAGTTGTTTTTTTAAAGTTCGACTGATTTTTCATCATACATTTTTTGAAATAATTTAAAGAAGCCTATTTAGTTCCCTTTGTAAAGCCCCTCCTTTGGAGGGGTTAGGGGGCTTTTCGTTTAATTGAAAAAATTTCACCCATTTTACTATAATTACTACCAGCCAAACGGGCAACAGGACGATATTTTTCTAAGTTAATTTTATAATTGTCAAGTAAAATCTCTTCATCAATATGCATGACCAATACCTTGCCGATAATCACACAGGCACCACCATTTTGGTGACCTTCAGTAAAATAGTGATGCACACATTCACATTCAAAATGGGCTTGCGCTTCCTGCACACGCGAGGGTTTTACCACTTCGCTGGAAATTGGCGTTAATCCAGCCAACGCAAATTCGTCTACATTCGAAGGTACACTTTCAGAAGTTATATTCATTTGTTCAACCAAGTGTTCCGAAAAAAAGTTAACCACAAACTGCTTGTTTGACAAAATGTTGTTGAGCGTATCTTTATTATGATGATTTGGGCGCACCATTGAAAACATCACATGGGGTGGGTCTTCGCTCACGGCATTGAAAAAAGAAAAAGGAGCCAAATTATTGATGTCATCGTCAGAAATTGTTGAAATCCAGCCTATTGGTCTAGGAATAATCAAGCCGCTCAAAAGTTTGTATAAAGTAGAACCATCGGTTTGATTCGTATGTAATATCATCAATATAGGTTTTAGGTCGCTCAAAGATAAGTTTTTTTTATTTTTTGAAGCAAAACATTTCTGCTTTTTTAGATAATAAGTCCCGCCATTCGCTAAACTCCCCCAACCAAAATCTAAGTTTTGTTATGCCTTTTTCCAGCTTCTAAGGTCGCTGTCAAAGTCAAACAAAACTAAAGCTTTTGTTTGGCGGCGGTACCGCTACTGTCGGGGCTAGGCAAGAAAGTTCTTACATTTTTAGAAAATTTTAGAATAGATAAAAAGAAATTCATATTTTTATACGCCCATAAACTTATAATTTTACATCATGTCTAACCACATCGATTTATTTACTTTTCAAAGTTTACCACCTGAAAGTGAGCAGCCTTATTATTCTTATTTAGAGGATAAAGCATTTTTTCAAGGAAATGAACTTAATTGCGTGAACCGATTGTTAGATGATAAAATTAAATTAGGAAACGGCGAAAATGTTTGCATGCAGACTTTCACTGAAAAATGGACTTATCAAAATCTATACGATAAAGCCAATCAAATAGCCCATGTTTTGGTAGAAGATTTTGGCTTGCAATCAGGCAATCGCGTTTTATTGCGTTCCGCCAATAATCCCCTGATGGTGGCTTGTTGGTTTGCCATTCTCAAGGCTGGAGGTGTAGTAGTTGCCACCATGCCTTTATTGCGAAGTAAAGAATTAACCACTATTGTAGATTGCGCAGAAATTTCTCATGTTATTTGTGATAGTGAATTGTTGGCCGATTTGGAACTGGTCGAATCCACATTTTTAAAACATAAAATTTATTATAAAAATGGTCAGTTAGAGCAATTAATGTCTACCAAATCAACCACTTTTATCAATTTTCAAACCAAAGCAACGGATGTGGCGCTTATTGGCTTTACCTCTGGCACGACCGGTTTACCAAAAATGACTGCACATTTTCATCGTGATCTTTTGAATATTTGCGAAGCTTTTCCAAAATATGCTTTACAACCAACAGCAAATGATATTTTTACTGGGAGTCCACCTTTAGGTTTTACTTTTGGTCTTGGTGGTTTGGTCTTATTTCCTTTTTATTATGGCGCTTCTACTTTTTTAATTGAAAAGCCTAGTCCAGATGTCTTATTAAAAGCCATTCAAGATTTTAAAATCACCATTTGTTTTACAGCCCCAACTGCTTGGCGGGCTTTGACAGCAAAGGTTAATGATTTTGATATATCGAGCTTACGGAAATGTGTGTCGGCCGGAGAAACTTTACCCAAGAAGGTATGGGATGATTGGTATGAAGCCACAGGTTTAAAACTCATTGATGGCATTGGTGCTACCGAAATGTTACACATCTTTATTTCATCAAATGATGACGATTTAAAACCAGGCGCTACAGGAAAAGTCGTTACAGGTTTTGAAGCTAAAATAATAGACGATAACGGCCATGAAAAACCACGAAATGAACCTGGCAAATTAGCGGTTCGAGGCATCACAGGTTGTAAATATTTAAACCGACCAGATAAGCAAGCCGCTTATGTGCAAAAAGGATGGAATGTTACAGGCGATATTTTTTACCAAGATGAAGATGATTTTTTTCACTATGTGTCACGTGCAGATGATATGATTATTTCGTCGGGTTATAATATTGCGGCAATTGAGGTAGAATCTGTCTTGTTGCAGCATGAAAATGTATTGGAAGTTGCGGTTATTGGCCTAGCAGACGACGAGCGAGGGATGATTGTTTGTGCTTTTATTGTTCTTAAAAATCAGGACTTAGCCCATGATTTATATCAAGTAGAAATACAAGATTGGTTTAAAAGTGTTGCTGCACCCTATAAATATCCAAGAATGATTAACTTTGTAGAGCATTTGCCTAAAACAGAAACAGGGAAGATTCAGAGGTTTAAGCTAGCCCCCTCTCGTCTTTAAGCCGAGACACGGCAACCCCCGAAGGGGGAGCAGCATTATTCTAAATGTAAAATAAATTTTCAAAACTAAAATGTAAAAGATAATTTTAAAACTTTAATACGATGAATAAATTTAAAATTGAACTAAAATGGGCTTTGATTTTTGTAATCATGTCACTTTTGTGGATGGTTTTAGAAAAAGTAACTGGACTGCACGATCAATACATTGATTACCATTTGTATCTAACTAATCTTTTTGCTATTCCTGCTATTTTGGTCATGGTCTTAGCGTTGAAAGATGTTAAGAAAAGTTTTTATAGTGGACAAATGACCTATAGACAAGGGTTGATTTCTGGTGTAATTATATCACTAATTATTGCACTAATTAGCCCTTTAACGCAATGGATTATCAGTTATGTCATCACACCAGAATATTTTCCAAATGTGATCAAGCGTTCAGTAGAATTAGGCTATTTTAAGACAACAGCGGAAGCTGAAGCCAATTTTAATTACCCAAATTATGCCAAACAAAGTGCGATTGGGGCTTTAATCATGGGTATTGTTACAACTGCTATAGCGATGATATTTATAAAGTCTAAAAATAGAACTTGAAATCAAACAAAAATGAATAAATTCAGCAAACCACAAAAAATAAAATTCAAGCATATTGATTATGCTGGTATAGTTTTCTATCCGCGTTTTTTAGAAATGCTTAACGACTTGGTTGAAGATTGGTTTGAAGAAGCCTTAGACCGTCCCTTTTCAAAAATGCACGAAACACATGGCATACCAACAGTTGATCTAAAAGTGCAATTTAAACAAGCGGCAAGAATAGGAGAGATACTCGCAAAAAACCTTTGGGTCAAAGAACTTAAATCTTCTTCAATGGTTTGTGGTTTTGAATTTATTAATCAAAATGAGCAAACGGTTTTAACAGGTGAAGTCACTTTGGTCAATGTAAAGATTCAAGCTGATAGACAAAATATAAAAGCTGAGACTTTTGATGACGTGATTAAAGAAAAAATCATTAAATATATAAATTAACTAAACTCCGAAAGAGTTCAAAACTCTTTCGGAGTTAAACACAACACCATGACATTCAAAAAATTCAAAGCAGCAACCGTTCAAACTTCGCCAGTTTTTCTCAATATAGAAAAAACGATTGACAAAGCTATTTCGTTTATCAAAGAAGCTAGCGAAAATGGCGCAAAACTTATTGCTTTTCCAGAGGTTTTTGTCGCTGGCTATCCCTATTGGAATTGGGTAATGACACCCCTTCAAGGCAGTAAATGGTATGAGAAACTATATAAAAACGCAGTCGCCATAACAGATGAAAGTTTAAAGCCTTTGTTTCAAGCAGCTATTGATTTTGACATGCATATCGTGATTGGAATTAACGAACGAGGCGATAGCTTTGGCGAAATTTATAACACCAATTTAATCATTAATAATCTTGGTGATTTGATTGGTAAGCATCGAAAGTTAGTCCCAACATGGGCTGAGAAATTAACTTGGACATCTGGCGATGGGTCTTCTTTAAAAGTTTATGACACGACTGTTGGTCCGCTTGGTACTTTAGCTTGCGGTGAAAACACCAATACTTTGGCACGTTTTACCTTATTGGCTCAAGGCGAATTGGTGCATATAGCCAATTATATTTCATTACCCACTGCACCACCGGACTATGACATGGCTGAAGCGATTAAAATTAGAGCAGCGGCGCATTCTTTTGAAGGCAAGCTGTTTACGATTGTTTCGTGTTCTACAATTTCACAAGAAATGGTTGATTTACTCAAAACTGAAGCGCCACAAATAGAAGATTTATTCAGTAGAAAAAGTTGTGCTTTTTCGGGTTTTATTGGGCCAAATGGTGCACTAATGGGTGAGCCTTTAATTGATGATGAAGGCATGATTTATGCTGAGATAGATTTAGAAAAATGTATTCAACCTAAACAAATGCATGATATTTTGGGACACTATAATCGCTTCGATATTTTTGATTTAAGGGTTAACGTCACCCCAACAAAGAGGATTACATTTGTTGATGATGCTATAACTCCTAAAGAGTTTTAAACTCTTTAGGAGTTTTTTAGAATAAAGTAATAAAACATGAACATTTACAAACCACAACCATTAGAAAAAGGATCTTATTACCATATATTTAATCGTGGAAATAATGGTAACGATATCTTTTTTGAAAATGAAAACTACCTTTATTTCTTGAAATTATATCATAAATATATTTCTCCAATTGTAGATACAATGGCTTGGTGCCTTTTGAAAAACCATTATCATTTTTTAATTTATACAAGAACAAGTAAGGATATAGATTATTCAAAATTAGAATATTCTACTGTTGAAATGCTTAAAAAATTAGATCCTTCCGCACAATTTGGTCATTTATTTAACGCTTACACACAAGCTATAAATAGACGGTTCAACAGAACAGGTAGCTTGTTTGAAACACCCTTTGAAAGAAAAATGGTAACTTCGCAAGAATATTTAAAATATTTAATTTATTATATTCATCATAATCCTTTTCACCATGGTTTAGTTGATACTTTTGCAGATTATAAATGGTCTTCATATCAATCTATTTTATCAGATAAGCCAACAAATTTGAATAGAAATGATGTTTTAGATTTTTTTGGAAATTATCAAAATTTTATTGATTTTCATCAGGTTAAACATGACCTGTATAATATTAAAGAACTAATTATCGAATGATGTAACTCCTAAAGAGTTTAAAACTCTTTAGGAGTTGCCCAAGAAAAACCAAACATTATGCAAGAAAACAACCAATCAGACGACCAATATGGCAGAGCACGTGTGCAAGATTCAGACGAGTTAATTGCCTATTATGCGCAACTAGAAAAACTAGGTGCTGGCGCTTTATGGACTGTTGCCAATGACATTGAACCTTGGGAACCAAAAGCCAGTTCAGTGCCGATGCTATGGAAATATGATGATTTGAGAGATTTAGTTCTCAAATCATCAGAATTAGTTACGCCAGAAGCCGCAGGCAGAAGAGTCGTTTATCTCATTAATGAAAAACGCAAAGAAGTGGCTGCAGCAGTTGGCTGGCTTTATACAGGCATTCAAGTGACTAGGCCAGGTGAATTCACATCAGCGCATCGTCATCGGGCATCTGCCTTAAGATTTATTATGGAAGGGGAGAAGGGCTACACCGTTGTTGATGGTAATAAAATCATGCTTGAAGTGAATGATTTTGTCATTACACCCAATTCCACTTGGCATGAACATGGTGTTGAAGCAGGTGGAAAAACCTGTATTTGGCAAGATGGTTTAGATATTCCATTGGTTAATGCCTTAGAGGCCAATGATTATGCCGTTTATGATGGTAAACAACCGCTGGTTAAACCATTAAATTATTCACCTATAACCTATGGTTGTGCGGGACTATTACCAGCTGATCAAACTTGGGATAAACCCTATTCGCCTTTATTTAAATACTCTTGGTCAAAAGTATATCCGGCTTTATTGGAAGCTCTACAAGTTAATGAAATCAATCCATTTGACGGCGTTTTTATGAAATACGCTAATCCGTTGACAGGTGGTCATGTGATGCAAACCATGGGTGCTGCGATGCAATTGTTACCAGCTGATTTCAAAGGAAAAGCACACAAGCATACAGGGTCTTTTGTTTATCAATGTGCCAAAGGCAAAGGCTTTTCTATCATTAATGGTCAACGTTTTGATTGGAAAGAAAGAGATATTTTTTGCGTACCATCGTGGGCATGGCATGAGCATCATAATTTGAGTGAAACAGAAGATGCTTGTTTGTTTCAATTCAATGATTTGCCAGTGATTGAAGGGTTGGGATTGTATCAAGAAAAAATTTTTGAAGAAAATAAAGGCCATCAAATCTTGACATAAAGACAGGGCATGTCATGTCTCTCCATAAAAACAATATAAAACGGTAAAGACATGGCATGCCATGTCTCTTCATAAAAACAACATAAAATATGAAACTACTCACTTACAAAACTCCAGACACAGAGTCTCGTCTAGGCTTTATTCACAACAATCAAATTATTGACATGGAAGATTTTGGCGAAATTTCTAATTTTCCTTTGCCTAGTTGCATGCTCGAACTCATTGATATGGGTTATGAAATCATTGCCGAAATATCAGAAATGATTGCCGAAACTGACCCTATTTTACTTACAGAAATGGCTTATGAAATGGATGAAGTAACTTTTTTAGCGCCAATTCAAAAACCCAGAAAAAATATTATTGGCATTGGCCTAAATTACACCGAACATGTGGCCGAAAGTGCACGGACTTTAGACACTTCAGGAAAACTACCAACCAAACCTATAATATTTTCAAAACCACCAACATCGGTCACGGCAACTGGTACTGAAATTATTAAAAACAATAAACTAACCTCACAATTAGATTGGGAATGCGAATTAGCTGTCATTATCTCAAAAAAAGGTAAATACGTACCTAAGCAGGACGCTTTAGATTATGTGTTTGGCTATACCATAATTAACGATATATCAGCAAGAGATTGCAGGAGAGAGGGGCAGTGGATTGTATCAAAAGGGCAAGATACTTTTGCACCAATGGGACCAATTTTGGTAACCAAAGACGAAATTGAAGATCCACACAACTTAAATTTATCGTTGAAAGTCAATGGCATTGAAAAACAAAACTCAAATACCAAATTCATGTTGTTTAATATCAATGATTTAATTGAAGATTTAAGCACGGTTTTCACTTTAGAGGCAGGCGATATCATAGCAACAGGTACACCTGCAGGCGTCGGCGCAGGCAGAAACCCGCAAGAATGGTTGCATGAAGGCGATGTGGTTGAAGCAACTGTGGAGAGAATTGGTACTATTGTGAATACTGTAAAAGAGATATAAGTCCCCTAACCCCCGAAGGGGGCACAACTAGGCTTCTTGGTAACAGTACAAACTTGAAACTTTTAAATGCAGACGATAAATGTATCAACAGGAACAAGCAAAGTTTCGTCTCGAATTGAAACTTTTAAACTTTTTAAACTTTAAACATGAAATATAAAATAGGCCAAATCGTTCCATCATCAAATATAACGATGGAAACTGAAATTCCTGCTATTTTTAGAGCAAGAGAAACCATTTTGCCAGAAAGATTTACTTTTCACAGCAGCAGAATGCGCATGAAAAAAGTAACCAAAGAAGAACTTGAGGCCATGGATGCCATGAGTTTAAAATGTGCACAAGAATTGTCTGATGCCCAGGTTGACGTGATGGGTTATGCTTGTCTGGTTGCTATTATGAGCATGGGCAGAGGCTATCACTGTGTATCGGAAGTAAATTTGCATCAGGAAACCGTAGCCAATAATTTTCCAACGCCAATTGTTACTTCTGCAGGAGCATTGATTAATGGTTTGAAGGTTTTGGGTGCTAAGCAAATCTCAATTATTACGCCTTATATGCGACCTTTAACGGATAAAGTAGTCGATTATATTGAACATCAAGGTATAAAAGTTAAAGAAAGTATAGCCCTTGAAATTCCAGATAATTTAGAAGTAGCTGCTCAAAACCCGATGAATTTGTTGGAAATCTATAAACAGTTAGACCTAACAGATGTAGATGTTTTGGTAGCTTCTGCTTGTGTGCAAATGCCTTCTTTGGAAGCCATAGATTTAATACAAGCAGAATGTGGCATTCCTGTTACTTCTGCGGCGGTTTGCACCACTTATGAGATGATGAAAAAACTTTCTATTCAAGCCAAATCAACTATTGGAGGGGAATTGCTTAGTGGAAATTATTAAAATTCAATAGGAATAACAATAACAATAGCAGAAATCAATAGGAATAACAAAAATCAATAGGAATAACAAAAATCAATAGCAATAGCAATAACAAAAATCAATAGGAATAACAAAAATCAATTGCAATAGCAATAGCAATAACAAAAATCAATAGGAATAACAAAAATCAATAGCAATAACAATAATCAATAGCAATAACAAAAAACAATATAAAAAATTAAAAAAAACTCAAGTCCTATGAAAAATATAATTGCATTAGTCGCGGCATTTTTTGCTGCTAAGAAAACAAAATTTGGCTGTTTTGGAACAGTTATTATCTTTATTATCGTTTACTACGTGGTGAAAAGCATTTTATAAATCTTTTGCTAAAAAAAATACGATAATAAATTTCTTAAGGGTCAACTGCCTTTAGTTGCACAAAACATGCGTGCGTGATGGTAGCGGCAGCCTAGTGCAGTGAAAGGCTATTTTTTGTTGGCAGGCGAGGGGCGACCTAAGAAGCCACGCGACAACAAACAAAAAAAGCCTTTGACAAACTAGCTATAGCGGACAGCGCGAAAACACGCCCGAAAACTAAAAATCTCTATTTGTGTCGAATTTTTCAAGGTACTCAGCCACTCGCTTAACAAAGCTTCCACCCAATGCACCATCAACTACGCGATGGTCGTAGCTATGAGATAAAAACATTTTGTGACGAATGCCTATAAAATCGCCTTCTGGTGTTTCAATAACGGCTGGTACTTTTCTAATGGCTCCAAGTGCTAAAATAGCAACCTGTGGCTGACTGATAATTGGTGTGCCAAATACTGAGCCAAATGTTCCAACATTCGTTACAGTATAAGTGCCGCCTTGAATATCATCTGGTTTAAGTTGGTTGTTACGTGCACGATTGGCCAAGTCATTAACTTGCTTGGTCATGCCAACTAAATTGAGTTGATCGGCATTTTTGATAACAGGTACAATAAGGTTACCATTGGCTAATGCTGCTGCCATACCTAAATTAATGTTTTTCTTTTTAATGATATAATCACCATCAACACTAATATTTATCATCGGGAAATCTTTGATGGCTTTTGCAACGGCCTCCATAAAAATAGGCGTAAAGGTCAATTTTTCACCTTCGCGTTTTTCGAAGGAAGCTTTTACTTTTTCGCGCCATTTCACAATATTTGTTACATCAACCTCTATAAATGATTGAACGTGGGCAGAAGTTTGTACCGATGCAACCATATGATGGGAAATCATCTTGCGCATACGGTCCATTTC
>B570J29032_109958823_pt1 | contig 15213 bp, 19 predicted proteins | sample LakMenEpi16Nov12_FD_29032 | JGI IMG/M metagenome (IMG submission 29032) | reverse complement strand
CCCCCACACAACATTCTCAAAACTGGTGAGAATCAGTATGAGATTCAAATCGCTGTTACTGGTTTCAAGAAAGACGAAATCAATGTAACTGTAGAAGACAACGTGCTGATCATCAAAGGCGAAAGTCAAACATCAAATGAAAGCACCGATATGGTATACATACATCGAGGTCTAGCTACTCGTGATTTTGTTAAGGAATTTCCCTTAGCAGAATATATTGAGGTGGTTGGTGCAGAAACACAAAATGGTATGCTTTCTATCAAACTGATAAGAAATATTCCAGAATCTGCCAAACCTAAGGTAATCGATATCGTAGAGGTTAAGTAATATTAGTGGGGGAGAAATCCCCCACTATTACCGGAGCAACTAATGAGCACAGAAATCAAAACAGAAGAAAAAGTTAAAGTTAATCTGCAACCTCCATCTTTATGGAAAGTAGTATTTTTAAATGACGATCAAACACCTATGGAATTCGTTATTGAGTTGTTAACTTCGATTTTTAAACATAGAGAAGATACTGCTAAAGATCTTACTCTAGAAATACACAACACTGGCTCCGCTGTAGTAGGTGTTTTTAATTACGAAATAGCTGAGCACAAATCAGTAGAATCTACTAAACTTTCTAGATTGAACGGATTTCCGTTACAGATTAATTTAGAAAGAGAATGATCCAGGAAAATTATAAAATAATTTCTTATCAAAATGTGGGGTCAAAAAGATTCGGTCACTGGGCACTTATCAAAGATTATCGAACTCCAGCAGCTACTCTGGGAAAACAAGGAAGATTAAATTTCATTAGAACAATAGAACAGTCATTTGGAAAATTAGGTATCAAATGGCAGTATCAAAAAAACAATAGCAATACCTTTTTCATTAAATTCGATAGTGAAAAAGATCTCTTATTATTAATGTTGAAAATTTCTAAGGTGTAAATAACACACTATGAGCTTACGAGAAATAACTAAAGATTTACATTCAGATGCAGAACGTACAGAGTTTGCTAAAAAACTTTTAAGCGGATCTATATCTAAAGAGGACTACGCCAACTACCTATGGCAAATGGTTTTGGTTTATCAACCTATCGAAATGGGTAACAAAATACTAGGTAATTTTGCCAGCCTCCCGGACATTGAAAGGACCTGGCCGATCTATCAAGATTTTATCGAACTAGCTGGAAAAGATCACGATTTTAAATGGTTACCGTCTACTATCGGATACCATAATTATCTGTTAGAACTGATCAATGACCCAGAAAGAAAACATCTTATCAAGGCACATCTTTATTGTCGTCATATGGGAGATCTATATGGCGGCCAAATGATTGCCAAACGTGTACCTGGACAAGGACGTTTTTACAAGTTTAAAGATCCAGAAAAACTCAAGGAACAGATACGTGCAGAGCTAACAGATGACTTAGGTGACGAAGCTCGTGTAGCCTTTGAATGGGCAATAAAAATTATGCAAGATTTGAATAAGGAATAAAATGGATTATAAAATCGCAGACATACAGTTAGCTGACTGGGGAAGAAAAGAAATAGCGATCGCCGAAACAGAAATGCCCGGATTAATGGCGATTAAAAAAGAATATAAAAATAAGTTTCCTCTAAAGGGAGCAAGAATCGCAGGTAGTCTACATATGACTGTGCAGACTGCTGTTCTAATAGAAACTCTTATAGATTTAGGAGCAGAGGTAAGATGGTCTAGTTGTAATATCTTTTCAACACAAGATCATGCAGCGGCAGCATTGGCTTCTAAAGGTATTCCAGTATTCGCTTGGAAAGGCGAGACCGAAGAAGAATATTGGTGGTGTATAGAACAAACAATATCAGGACCAAATAACTGGAAACCAAATATGCTTTTAGACGACGGTCACGATCTAACAGCCTTTGTACACGACAAGTATCCCGATTTATTAAAAGATATCATAGGCGTAACTGAAGAAACCACAACCGGCATCCATAAACTGTTGGAGAGGATTTCTAAAGGAACACTGCATCTCAGAGCTATCAATGTCAACGATAGTGTAACGAAATCAAAATTCGATAACTTATACGGTTGCCGCGAAAGTCTAGTTGACTCAATCAAGAGAGCCACTGATGTAATGATAGCAGGCAAGATAGCTGTAGTATGTGGCTATGGAGATGTAGGCAAAGGTTCTGCACAGTCTCTCCGAGCTCTGTCGGCCCAAGTATGGATTACAGAAGTTGATCCTATCTGTGCGTTGCAGGCTGCTATGGAAGGTTATAAAGTAGTGACCATGGAGTATGCAGCAGACAAAGCAGACATTTTTGTCACAGCCACGGGAAACATAGATGTCATAACTTACAATCATATGTCTAGAATGAAAAACAATTCTATTGTGTGCAACATAGGACATTTTGACAGTGAAATTGATATTGCTAGTTTAAAAAACTGCGTATGGGATGAAATCAAACCGCAGGTCGATCACGTAATTTTTCCTGACGGAAAAAGAATTATAGTTCTAGCCAAAGGCAGACTGGTAAATCTAGGTTGTGCCACCGGTCACCCTAGCTATGTTATGAGTAACAGTTTTACTAATCAAGCATTAGCACAGATCGATTTATTCAATAATCCTGACAAATACGAAATTGGAAAACTATATCTACTTCCTAAAAAGTTAGATGAGAAGGTTGCCAGATTGCATTTAGATCAGATTGGTGCCACGTTAACCAATTTAACTGTTAATCAGGCTGCATACATTAATGTTGAAGTCGATGGTCCTTATAAATTAGAAACATATAGGTACTAAATGTCTGCGGTATGGTCGAAACTGATAGAGATACAGAATCTATTAACTAAAAAATTTAACGAATCTGGGATCGAATCATTTGAACCAGGGATGGAACGTTTCAATCAGCCGGGTTGGGTAAACAGGGTATGGACTAGTGGTAATTATCGTAGAGCTCACATTGACGTAGTCGATGCCCGATCCACAAAGGGCCTCTGGATGATGCACTGTTGTGTATTTCCTCATATCCATAACCCGGCGCCCATTTTTGGTTTTGATGTTATCGCAGGAAAAAATAAGATCACAGGTTGTTTCATAGATTATAGTCCAACCACAGATCGCAATCATCCTATGAATCAATACTTCGCTGAAGAAGTCAGTAGATACGATTGGATCAAAAAACGAGAACTTCCAGATTGGGCACAGCGTATTTTTAGTTCAAATATGGTAGCTGCTGGAAATGTCAGCGACGAGTCTGAATTATCTCAAATTGAAAGTCTAGCACATATCCTAATAAACCATTACGTAGAAACAGTAGGAGAAACCAATAATAAAGTAGCAGATGCTACTTTTGAGCAAAACTATTACGCTCAAAATCAAAAAATGAATCCACATACTCCTAAAGTTATGACTAGTTTAGGTTTAAATCAGGAAGATGTAAGGATTTTCATACAGGACTGCCTTTTTCCTGAAATTTAGTAAAAACGCTATATAAATAGAATAGATGGAAATACTACTACTTTTATTATTTCTGCAGGTTAAACACTGGTACGCAGATTTTAAAGTCCAAACTTATTTACAGACCGTAAAAAAAGGAGTTTGGTTAGATCCTGTTGGAATTAGTCACAGCAGTGATCATGTCGCCTATACATTAGTAGCTCTATTGGCATTTAATTTCATCCATCCTCTATCCGGTTTTACAATTTTAATTGTTGCATTTTCAGAAGGTATTTTACACTACATAATAGATTTTGTAAAAGTAAAATACGGATGCAAAGACAACACTAAACCACAATTCTGGAATCAATTTGGTTTAGATCAATTCGCTCATCAATTTACCTATCTAGGTATTGCGTATATTCTGTTGGTTTAACTCGTACTATAATTTTCTAGGCCGGTTCACTAAATAATTAGTAACCGGGAGCGAACCGATGAAGAAAACGTTAGTATCTTTAGGGATATTTTTATCCTTATCGACGGCAAGTCAGTCTGCTGAACTTGTCCATCAATTCAACAGTCCATCATTTTCTGGAGTAGGATATTCCAGTCATGCATTGACCATTTACGGTCAAGAACTCAGTCGTAAATTAGCTATTGCTGCAGAAAAAAAAGCAGATGCTTTAAAAGCAGAACAAGATGCTAAAAATACGACTATGGCCAAATTCGTTGCAAACTTAGAAAGTCGTGTTTATAACGAATTAGCAAGACAAATCACTGAAAAATTATTTGAGGGGCAAGGCACCCAAGCATCCGGAACATTTGCGTTCAACGGTGGTACAATTACCTACACCAAGGCAGGTAGTCTGATAGAGATTACCATAAGAGATGAAAACGGAAATGTAACAACAATGACAGTACCAATTGGAGATTTCGGATGGCTAGCACCTTAATTAAATTAACACCCCTGGCTTTGGCATTATTTTTAGCAGGTTGCGGAACAGTAGGTAATGCTGTTCGTAGCTTCGATGATCCCAAAGTAACAAAACCAGCTCTTAAAGCTGAATCAAATCTAAAAGAACCTCAAAGCGGATCTATACCTGTAGCAGTCTATAATTTTAGAGATATGACTGGCCAACGTAAGGCTAGTCAAAATATCGCAAGTCTAAGCTCTGCTGTGACTCAAGGAGCAGATGCATACCTTGTGAAAAGTCTACAGGAAGTAGGCAGCGGTAAATGGTTTAAAGTTCTCGAAAGAGGCGGATTAGATAATCTTATCAAAGAAAGACAACTAATACGTCAGATGAGAGAACTGTATCAAGGTGATAAAGCACAACCTTTACCACCTATGTTGTTCGCTGGAATGATACTCGAAGGTGGTATCATAGGCTATGATAGTAACACAATGAGTGGTGGTTCCGGAGCTAGATTATTAGGCATTGGGGCTAGCACAGAATACAGACAAGACGAAGTTACAATTAGTCTTAGAGCAGTATCAGTATCTACCGGTGAAGTACTAACTGTAGTTAATATTTCTAAGAGTGTTTACAGTTTCCAAGACAAGGCTGGTGTTTTAAGGTTTTATGAAGCAGGCACTAAAGCATTAGAATTAGAAACAGGATCTGCCACGAACGAATCAATGAATAAGGCTATTCAATTAGCGATTCATGCAGCAGTGATAGAATTGATTCGTGAGGGAGAAAAGAAAGGCCATTGGTCTTATAAATCAGAGGAGAAAAAAGATGAGTTGGTTCAAAAAAACACCACATCCAAAATCGAATCCGAAGCGACACCCCCAGTACCTAAGTCCGATGACGGAAAAAATACTGGAGGAGAATCAGTTAAAACAAAATAAAAAGAACCAAATAGGGTTGGATTCTTTAAAAAATAAGGTACAATAATAACAATAACAGTACCAAGGAGCGAAAATGATTAAAAATAATTATGGTAAAATGGCCTTCATTATGGCGGCTATGTTTTGGGGTTCAGGAGCATACGCTAACAACACAGTTTATATAGAACAAGCAGGTAGTTCTAACACTGTGACAATTACTCAGGTAGGCAGCACCAACCGAGTAGGAAACAGCGGTCTTAATAACCAAAGTAAAATAACCGGAAGCACAAACACATTAACAGCCAGTCAAACTGGCGATGGCAATATCATAGATTATACTGTAGTAGGTAATGGTAATACGATTACAAAAACTGTCACAGGTGATACTAATCAAATAACCTTTACCTGTGGCGATGGTACCACAGCCTGTACCAACGTAACTAGCACTATGACAATCGCTGGAGACAGCAATACTGTTACTAGCACAATAAAAGGAAGTAGCATTGCAAATACGTTGAGTATTACTGGAGATAGCAATACTGTTACACAGTCTATATTAACAAATAATTCTACCAGCAGTATCACTATCCTAGGAGACAGCAATACATTCACTAGCTCTATGTCAGGAGCCAGTGCAGGTCTAGGACATTCATTAATGGCTGCTGTAACTGGAACTTCTAACACACATTCTGTGACACAGAGCGGATCAGTTAATACAACAGTAAACATAGTCACAACTGGTAACAGCAATGCTGTAACTGTAACCACAGGAAACTAATGAAACATTTATGGCTGGTTCTATTATTGATTGCATCTGGGGCTCAAGCCAACATAGGCAAAATAACTGAGCTCCAGGGCACAGCCGTTGAAATTAAAAGAGGTAGTAAATCTATCAAAGCATCGAAAGATTCTGTGATAGAATCAAATGACACTGTCAGTGTCGGATCAAATACAAAACTCACGATCACTTTTTCAGATAACAGCACAGCAAAAATAACTGAAAACAGTAAACTTATTATAGATGACTTTGTCTATGATCCTAAAGGCGGAGCTTCTAAGAGTTCTATGAAAGTGGCGTTAGGGACAGTCCGAATGGCTTCGGGTGCTATAGCTAAAAATTCTGCTCAGAACGTTAATATAAAAACTCCAACAGCCGCCATAGCTGTGAGAGGAACAGACTTTGCCATGACCGTAGACGAACTTGGTAGAAGCACTGTAGTACTATTACCTAGTTGTAAAGACGATCGTGATGCACAACGGGTGGAATTACCAGGAAACTGTGTATGTGGTGCTATAGATGTAACTACTACTGCAGGAAAAGTCAGTATGGATAGTCCATTTTTAGCTACCTATGCTGTTAGTCATCAAGAATCTCCTTTGCCCCCTGTTCAAGTTGATCCTAGCGTGATGAATGCCTACGGTGAAGGATCATTAAAGAAACCCGAGCAGGTAGTTAAAGCTGTTGCCGAAAGAGATCAAAAGAAAGAAGAACGAAAAGATAGGAGTCGTGCTAACGATGACGAAAGAAAAGCAGCGAGAGATAACAATGACGAAGTGGCACGAAAAGATAGAGAAGGCAATTCGGACAGGAATATACAAAGAGCACTATCTGGGGAAATAGGAACAACAAAGGTTGGGGCTACTGAACAGACAGCAGGCAATCCTTGTTGGCCATTTACCAGTTGCGGAAATGAAAAAGGATATAATTGGTACGAACACGTTGATCCTTTAAGAGGTAATGTGATACACATTAGATCATTAGAAACTACTGACACAACTACCTATAACATTTCAGTCAACAATGTTGACGTTAGTCAACGTCAAGTCGGTAGCGGTGCTAATGGTAACGTAGTGACGGTAAGACAATGGAACAGATAAAAAAACTTTTATTTCTTATTTTAATTTTTTTGTCTACGACAGTTCGCGCAGACCTAACTGATATCAAATTTGGACAATATCAAATTGCAGACAGTCAATGGAATGTTGACTCGTGTCTGAATACTACCACCTGCCAAATTTATAGCAAACAGCCAGGTACAGCCTACAAGATACCCTGGACATCGGGTCAAGTGCAATGGGCTTCTGGTGATTATGTAAAGTTTGAATTGAGTGGAAATAGTTCATATCCCTATACTGCAAAACAATATGACAGCGCAGGAAATGTTAAATCTACACTAGGTAGCGGTAAGATCGTTAATATGGGTCCTGACTATTTTTTCTTTGTAGGCAGTGACAATAACACAGGACAACTGTTTAGCGGTAGTAGTGGTATGAGTGGGACATCGGGCGTGTCTTGGACTGGTACTCTTAACCCTACAGTCGCTCAGGCCAATACCTATGCCGATGCGACATATTCTACAGTTCCATTGAGTTCAGGACAAACTGCTACTGTTACACCAAGTTCTCAAACATCGACACCAACATCTTCTAGCGGACCTGTAAGTCCTAACACTAACAATCCTAATTTAGGTTTTGAATCCGGAACTACCGCTAACTGGACTATCAGCAACGGTACAGGTACAGAAAAAACCTCAGGCTGGAGTGATAATGGCGACGGTGTTAATACATCAAAAGGAATGACAAATTATCAACCTGGCGGTGGTAAGTCTTGGACAGTTACGCCATACGGAACGTATATGATGGTCATTCAGGCAGGTGGCGACAGTCCTAATTTTGATCCTGCTATGACCTCATTAGGATTAACTACAACAGAAATAACTAACATTAGAAATTATCTTACCGGATTAGGTGGTAACAGCTCACCCACTAACGCTTCGTGGGCTAAAAGAACTGTTGCACTTGAATCAGGCAAAACATATGTTATCGCTTGGCAATATATGAGTACGGACTACACACCATTTAATGATGGAAGTATTATGACTTTAATTCATTCTACCGACCCGACAAAAATACCTGTGTTAAACAATGAAACTAAGAGATATGCATTATTAGGATTTACCAATCCTGGAACAGGAAACTATGCCACAGACAGTTATGGATCAACAGGTTGGCAGTTAGCGACCATCACTGTTCCAGTAAGCGGAGATTACATATTAGGATTCTCAAGTTTTAATCTCGGAGACACAGCATTGAGTCCTATTTTGTTAGTCGACGATTTACAAGGATCTACTACCCTTAACGGACAAACTTTTGGACCTATCGCACCTAACGCCGGATCGAGTGCTCCTACTACAGGAGGATCAACTGCGCCAGCGTGTCCTAATAGTTCAACTTGCTCTACAGATGCGTTTGCTGCCAATACAGGATTTGCCAATAGAGCCAATATGTGGTCACAGCAAAACGGAAATAGAGTTATTGTAGAACAGATAGGAAGCTATAATGTTGCCACAGTTCAACAGACAGGCAATAAAAATTATGCAGAAATTGATCTTACAGGATCAAATAATACAACTACTATAACACAATCTTCATCCGGGGCTACCACTACTAATTATATAGAATTAACTATTTCTGGAAATAGCAATACTACAAATTTAACTCAATCCGGAACCGGTGGTGCTAAAGGTATATTAGCTACAGTGAATAATGCATCAAACAGTTTAACCGTAAATCAAAGTGGTACTGGAAATCATTATTCTGAAATTTCTCTCAGCGGCGGTACCAAGACTGTTGACATTACACAGACTGGCTCTGTAGGTCATATGGCTAATATTACATTGACCGGTGGGTCTACTTCAATTACCGCTACGCAAACAGGCGGCACTCAACAGTTTTACTCTATAATACATAACTGTGCTCAGGCCAGTTGTGCAGCCATTACTGTAACACAAGGGCAATAAATACTGTTTTAAGGAGTATGCCATGATGCGTACAGTAATCGTGGCGTTCCTATTCTGCTTATACAGCGTAGCCAACGCCGAACCGTTTGAAAGTCGTAAACCCGTGCTCTGCGATAATGTACAGACACTGATCAGAAGCTTGATAGAGAACTATAATGAAAAGCCTATTTGGACTGCGAAGAATCCTATAGACGATACAAAATTCGCACTATTTGTTAACTCTAAAACAAAAAACTGGACACTATTACAAATGACTTCGGAAATCGCTTGCATTATCGGCGTCGGCGACGAGTCTACACTTATGCTTGGTGATCCTGTTTAAACAAGAACTTCTTGTGTAGATGTAATCGAGCTTTGTTGTATTGAACAGCAGTAATAACTAACGCAACTGCCCAAGGTACAATTGCAGCGGCCCAAGGTACCAATCCTGCCCACCATGCTGCCATTAGAGGTTCTTTCATCAGCATTAACATTGCCACAGCAAACAATACAAACGATCCTATAAAAACTGTGTCAGGATATTTTTCTAGTATCTTACTAACCAGTCCTGCACCAAACAAGATAATTGGCACACTGATTAGTAATCCAGCAATCACTAAAATAAAACTGCCATTTGCCGCAGCAGCAATACCTAGTGCGTTATCTATGCCCATAACAGCATCAGCAACTACGATAGTACCAATCGCACCCCAGAAGGTGTCTTTGGCCTCTACGTTATGTTCTTCATTGTTAAATGCCAGTTTCCAACCAATCCATATCAGCGCCGCAGCACCGATGGCTCGAAGTCCTGGAATTAATAGTAGGTAGGTCAGTGCTGCCACTGATAAAAAGCGAATAGCGATAGCACCAAAGGTTCCCCAGAAGATTGCTTTCTTACGTAGTTCAGGCGGTAGTTTGTTTGCAGCCATTCCGATAACCAATGCGTTATCCCCGGCTAGTACGATGTCTATCAAAACGATAGCGAGAAATGCCCATAGGGCTTGAAGTGTGAAGAGTTCCATAATTTACCTTAAAGTTATGGTCTCACATCTTTGTCTATATACCGGGTTTTTACACCGTGCTGACGACATATAGAGCCTTTGCAGGCTAGTTACTCCCCAAGATTATTTAGTATTTCCACGGTAAATATATTACTATGAAGAAATTGTTTTTAAACCCCTGGACTGCTCTAGTTACTTTAACTGTAGTGGTATTAATAAGATTATTTGATCCTGCATTTGTTGAAAGTGTAAGATTAAGATATTTTGATCAATTGATCGTCAGCGAACCTAAAAAAGAAGTTCCTGTTCATATCGTTAACATAGATGAAGCTGCTCTTGAAAAATATGGACAATGGCCTTTTCCTAGAGGACAATACGCAGACATAATCAACGATCTATATAAACGTGAAGCAGGATTGGTAGTGTTCAACGTTTTAATGCCAGAACGAGATCGATTCAATCAAGATTCGGTATTAGCACAATCGATGAAAAAACATCCTGTGGTTATACCTTCATTAGGACATACTAAAAGTAGGAATACTGATTTCGGCAGCAGTGTTCAAATAGTTGGCCAGGATCCTTCCGGAAAAGTAGTACAATATCCGGGATTGATAAACAGTGTTGACTCTATCAACGAATTAGCTATAGGTATAGGTATAGTTAATACTTTTCCTGAAATAGATGGTGTTGTTCGTAGAATGCCATTGGTGATAGCAGCAGGTGAACACGTTCATCCTAGCCTAGGATTAGAAACACTAAGAGCTGCTTCTGAAGATCGAATACAGGTAAAGATAGGAGACACAGGAGTTGAAGCATTAAGAATTCCTAAACTAGGAAAAATCGAAACAGACAACCTAGCTAGAATATGGATAGACTGGTCTAGTCAGCCTACTGAACATAGTCTTGTATCTTTGCCTAAAAGTTTTAATAACGGTATAGTGATTGTTGGACTCAGTGCCGCTGGCCTTGCAAATCCCGTAGGTACTGCTGCAGGCGAAGTATGGCCGCATTATCTGCAAGGTGCGGTGATAGGTACTATGATGACCAAGACCAATATACAACGTCCTAGTTACGCAGATGATTTAGAGTTAGTCGTTTTATTATTAGCAGGTATAGCATTATTATTTTTAACAAGGTGGACTTATGTTGGAATTTTTAGCGGTGTTGTTATTATTGGGGGCATCTTTGGTGTTTCTCAATATCTGTATTCATCTAATCTTTGGCTCTTCGACAGCACTTTACCTGTATTTGGGCTCACTGTTGTCATGCTTCACGCTTATGGCGTTAAATTTATAAGTGAGTTTTTACAAAAGCAACAGATCAGAAAGCAGTTCCAAAGTTACCTCAGTCCCGACCTTGTTGCTAAACTGATCAAAGATCCTAGTCTATTAAAACTGGGTGGCGAAGAAAAAGAACTGAGTATTATGTTTACCGATGTTCGCGGCTTTACCAGTATCTCAGAATATTACGGTAAAGACGTACAAGGTTTAACAAAGATTATGAATCGTTATATGACTGCGATGACACGTACTATTCTAGAAACGGGTGGCACCCTAGACAAGTACATTGGCGATGCACAGATGGCTTTCTGGAATGCACCGCTAGACGAAACTAAGCATTGTAAAGATGCTGTCAAAGCCGCATTAGAAATGTTAGGGAGCTTAGATGAATTCAACAAAGAAATCACCTCTGAAGGCACACCTCCTTTTGGTATGGGTATTGGTATCAACACCGGTGTGGTTGTGGTCGGTAACATGGGATCTGAGCAACGCTTTGACTATACCTGTCTTGGTGATTCAGTTAATCTTGCTAGTCGCTTGGAGGGACAGAGTAAGAACTATGGAGTACTCATTGTACTTGGACCAGTTACGGCAGAAAGAGTTGGAGAAGATTACTTTACAATTGAACTCGACTGCATCGCAGTCAAAGGTAAAAAAGAAGGTGTAACGATCTACACAGTATTTTTCAACCCTGCAGAAAATCAAATGGCAGAATGGAAACACGATAGAGAGTTGCACGATCTAATGTTAGAGTATTATCGTAAGCAACAATGGGATAAGGCCATTGCACTTATTGAAACACTGAAAGGCAAATTTGGCAGTGGTATGGATCACTATTACGAATTGTGGTTAGAAAGAATAGAAGAAATGCGTAATGCCCGTTTACCTACAGATTGGGATGGTGTATTCCGTGCAACATCTAAATGAAGATATATGTTTTTGGTGGGTTGATCTATATGTGTATTCTATGTTACAATTGTACTTTACTCCTTTTTATATGATGGGTAAAGGCAGCGAAACAGAACAATGGATCAGCCAATTTAGTACTAACGGCATTAAACCATTTAACTTATGCAGACCATGATCAGATCAATATTATTTTTTATTTTATTCTCAACGCCGTTATTAGTACTTGCCAACGATCACAAAATTACCGCAACTTCTTGGCTAGTCGCCGACGGTGAAGGTGAAATACTGCAAAGTGAAAATATGTATGAACATCGCAGTATCGCTAGCATCACAAAACTTATGACCGCTATGGTTGTTCTCGATGCTCACCAAAATCTAGATGAATACATAAAGCCTTATACAAGACGTGAGTTATTACAACTGGCTATTGTACATTCTGATAACAGAGCATCGGAGACTCTATGTCAAAAATACCCCGGAGGTAGATTAGCCTGTATAAAGGCCATGAATGAAAAGGCTCGTAATCTCGGGATGTTAGATACACGCTTTATTGATCCAACCGGTCTCGGGGTAATGAATTCGAGTACTGCCTACGATCTAATTAAAATGGTCAGAGCTGCAGAACTATATCCCGAAATCACAGCCGCTAGTAAAATGAGCGAAGTTAAGATCAAACACAAAAAGAAATTCGTAGTTTTCAGAAACACCAATCCTATCATAGGTAAGCGTTATGATTTTATCGTCAGCAAAACCGGCTACATAAGAGCAGCCGGCGGATGTATTGTAATGATGCTAGATACAAGTTTTGGTAGAAGGATAGTTGTGTTATTGGGCAGCAAAAATACCAAAACCAGGATTCCTGAAGCGGAATTTATAGCTTTAAGAACTTAATCGTCCCCTGCAGCATCGTTGATTTCTTCTTTGGTAAACTTTCTGTGAGGTAGAGTTTTTGTAGGTTGAGGAGGTTCAATCGTTTTATTGATTTCTTTTTCTGCAATGATTCTTTCGTATTCAATAGTTTTTCCTCGAAGCTCCATCACTGTTTCTATCTTTTGATTCAGTCTGATTAGATCGTTATCCAACATCCTGATTCGATCGATTAATGCAATCAATGTACCGTTGGCCTGTCCGATAACAGGTTTAATTTCTGTGGTAACCCACTTCCAAACAAAATAGATAAAATATCCCATACCTGCAGCAGCAATAACGGGGAAACCATACCTATTCACCATTTCGACTATGTCCATTATCTTAACTCCTTCCAAAATCCCCAAGGATCATAAATTTTTCTCTGTTGTTTCTTGGGTTCATAAACATAATAAAACACAGCGATTGCCAAAACTAGAATTTCTAGAAGATAGAAAACTAAAAATGCTTCAAATAGCATCAGTCTTTCCTCTGATCAGCTTGTTCTGCTCTAGCTATTCGATCGTAGTCCGGTTGTAAGCCCAATGCGTGACTGACCTTAACATCGATTCTTTGCAGTTGATTTGTCATTGTATCAACTCGAGAATCTAATCCTTTGATGATTCCGCCCATTCCGTTCACAGAACTGGTAACGCCAGCCAAAATAAACTTAAGAGTTAGAAACACAAAATAACCGGCTGCTAGAGCAGCGGCTATAGGAAAACCAAGCTCACCTACTAGTTTTAGAAAGTCCATTTGTCGCTCCTGCTGATTCGCCTTCTTTTATGAATTTCACAAGAGGATCTTGTTTAATAAGCATGGCGATGCCGTTGACATTGACTAATTTGAAGTAGTCTCCGCCCTTCCATCCTAAACGATCGATTGGAAGCTCTTCGTCCAAAATGATCCGGTCAGGAAGTATACGCCATTCGTAGTCTATTGTTAACAATTTCGCTCCTAATGAAACTATATCTATATTTACACAGTTGACACAGTTTTAAACTGGCTATATAATATACATATATTATTCAGAAGAGGGCGTATGAAAATCCAAATTGTTTCCGATCTACATTTAGAGTTTTCGGATTATTTCATAAAAAATGAAAACAATGCTGACGTCTTAATACTCGGCGGTGATATTATGCTGGCTGAAAAAATTCTTCTGCCAGAAAGTGAGCTTGGAATCCGTTTTAGAGATTTTTTAAAGAGAGTAAGTTTTCAGTTCCCTCACGTGATCTATATCGCAGGTAATCACGAATTCTATAGCGGATATTGGTCTAAGAGTCTAGACAAGCTTCGTGCTGCCTGTGCAGTTCACGATAACGTTTATTTCTTAGAGCGTGATACTAAAATTATCAACGATGTGGTATTCGTCGGGGGTACTCTGTGGACTGATATGAATAAAGGTGATCCGTTAACTCTTCACGCTGTGCGCGATATGTTAAATGATTTTAGAACTATCACCGACGATAGTCTTGGCTATACTAAACTGAAGCCTGCCACTACGGTACAACGTCATAGAGAAACGAAACAGTACATAGAACTGATAGTCAAACAACACAGTGACAAGAAAGTTGTAGTGGTAGGGCATCATACACCTTCGTATCAGAGCTGCCACGAGGCTTATAAAAGTGATCATATAATGAACGGTGCGTATCACAGCGACCTGACAGATATTATGTTAGATAATCCTCAGATCAAACTGTGGACACATGGCCACACACATCATCCATTTGACTATACAGTGGGTGAATGCCGTGTTGTCTGCAATCCTAGAGGTTATGAACAGTCTAGTGGCTGGAGTGAAGATACTGGTTGGAATCCTAATATGACGGTGGAGATATGAACGATAAACAAAAGTTTTTAGAAGATCTTAAAACTGGTGTTCGATATATAGTAATCAATGACTGCTATGGCGGATTTGGTTTGAGCCCCAGAGCCATTGATGAATATCGTCGCTTGGCCTGTATCACGGATTCCGATTTTCATGATCGTGAAATTCCTCGTGATGATTCTTATCTTATAAAAGTTGTAAAACAGTTAGGTATGGGAGCGAACGGCCCCCACTCAAATCTTAAGATTGTAGAAATCCCCGGTG
>B570J29032_109958830_pt1 | contig 15244 bp, 14 predicted proteins | sample LakMenEpi16Nov12_FD_29032 | JGI IMG/M metagenome (IMG submission 29032) | reverse complement strand
TCGTTATGGCGGGTACGAACCGGTATCCCTAATAAATGAGCTTCATATTCAAAATCCCGCATAAACGCAGCTACACGCTCCGGAATCGAGCCCCAGTAATGGTCTTCCAATTGCTGGCCTTTAGCAGGGGCATGGCCAAATAAGGTACGACCCGTTTGTTGTAAATCAAAACGGATGTGGTATAAAGCTGCATCAATTAAAAAGTACTCTTGTTCCCAACCAAGGGTAGCAATAACTTTGGTAACATTTTTATCAAAATAACTGTTGCAAACATCGGTTGCGGCTTTATCTAAGGCACTTAACGATTTTAGTAAAGGTGTTTTAAAATCTAAACTTTCGCCGGTATATGAAATAAAAATGGTTGGGATGCAAAGTGTATCGCCCCAAATAAAAGCAGGTGACGTTGGGTCCCATGCCGTATAACCTCTTGCTTCAAACGTATTCCGAATACCACCATTCGGAAAAGAAGAAGCGTCCGGTTCTTGCTGAACTAAGGCGTTTCCGCTAAAACGTTCAATTGCTCGGCCGCCTTCAATTGGTTCAAAAAATCCATCATGTTTTTCGGCAGTGGTGCCGCTTAGTGGTTGAAACCAGTGTGTATAATGTGTTACTCCATGACTTTGAGCCCAGGCTTTCATGCAAGCAGCAATTTGATCTGCTACTTTTCTGTCAACCGTTGTGCCTTCATTCATGCTCTGTTGAATACTTTTGTAGGCTTCTTCACTTAAAAATTCGCGCATGGCATCATTTCCAAATACTTTACTGCCGTAGTATTGAGATACCTGTTGATTTTGGTTTTTCTTAAATTCCACGGGTGTTCGGTTAACAACATCCTGCATGGCTAAAATTCGTCTTGTGTTCATAATTTTGTATTTTTTAGGGGGGGTTATTGTAAAAAACTCATTTTTTTTACAAAAGTAGGTCAAAATATGGGGGGGTGCAACAAAAAAATGTACTTTTTTAAACAACTTATTCAATTTTTGGGTAGGTTGTTAAGAGTTCATTAACTTTTCACTTGATTTTTATAAATCAACTTGGTATTAATGAGTAAATTTGTCCAATGATAAACGTAGCAATATTTGCAAGCGGCGAAGGAACCAACGCCGAAAATCTCTTTAAATATTTTGCAAATGATACCCGAATCAAGTTTAAATTAATAATTACCAACAATAGTGAAGCCGGCGTAATTGCCCGTGCCGAACGATTTAAAAAAAATGTGCAATTGGTAAGTAAATCGGCGTTAAATGATTACACCGATCAATTAATTGAATTTTTGAAAGTTGAAAAAATAGATTTGATTGTATTGGCAGGCTTTTTATTAAAAATTCCGGAGGCTTTTGTGAAAGCTTTTCCGAATCGCATTATAAATATACACCCATCTCTGTTACCAAAATATGGTGGTAAAGGCATGTATGGCCATCATGTGCATGAAGCCGTGATTAAATCCGGGGAAACCGAATCGGGCATTACCATTCACTATGTTAATGAGGCTTATGATGAAGGTAAAATTATTTTACAAGCAAAATGCCCAGTCACAGAAAATGATACACCTGAAAGTTTAAGTCAAAAAATAAGGTTGCTAGAATTTGAGTACTTGCCTAAAGCGGTGGAAAGCTTTTTATCTTAATTCAATTTCTTTTTCTTCTTGATTACCTATTAAGCTGGGCATAGGAGCCGATTCCAACGTTTCAGCTTTGGTTTTCTTTTTGGCGGTTGAAGGGGATGATTTATTTTCAAAGGAACTCTTTCTGAAATAGCCTTGCTTAATTTCGCCGTTTTGCGAGTATTCCAATTTAAGAAAGTAAACAGTTTCACTGATTTGGTAGTAAGTAATTTTACTGCTTGTTGTGGCAATTGGACTCGTTTTAATACTAGGTGAGGGGTAAATGCTCTCGCCGGAAGGAATACTTATTTTTTTACCTGACGAGTTGGTGTTAGCTAACGTTAACTCAGTTTTAGTCTCGGTTTTGATTTCAGGTGTTGTACTTTTTTTACTTGCAACCAATTCAACGGTTGGTGTAGCTGTTAAAGAAGGATTGGCGGCGATGGGTAAAGAGTCTTGTAAAATAGTATCTTTTTTTACCGGAGCGGCGGTTATTTTAATGTTTTTCTGGCTAAGTTTATTTGAGGCATAGTTTGCCATTTTGCTGGTTTTAATCTCTTGCTCAGCTTTCTTTTTGGTGGTGTTAATGCTAATAAAATTATAAAGTAAATATGAAAAAGCAATAATTACCGTTCCAAAAACTAATGGTAACACAACACTTTTATTAATCCCGAATTGAATGTTTTTGAATGCTGACTCGATAGAACTGCTTTTTGGTTTTTGATTGCGATGCGTTTCGAAACGTTGCCATGCATCATTATCCAACGGAGAACTATAATTCAACAGCTTTTGTCGCAACGACTTTTCATCTATTTCATAATTAAAATGACTGCTCATGTTGCTTCATTGCTTTAAAGTTTTTCTCAATACCTTTTTGCAGGTTAAAGCGTGCTTTTTCTAAATTACTTTTAGCCGTTTGTTCATTGGCTTCAAGTAATAACGACGAGTCCTGCAAATTATAACCATCCAATACATGCAAATTAAATATCAAACGTTGTGATGGAACCAATTGTTGAATGGTTTTTATCAGCACATCACTGTTAATGGCGTTATAATCAATAATGGTAGTATCTTCAAACAAATTATAATTTTTAGCAGAAGGGGAGTTGGCATAAACAGTGCTGGCCACATAATACTCACTCCGGATACTTTTAACCAACTCAATACAACATTGAATGGTTTTACTTTTTATAAATTCAGTTAATTGTATCGATGTTAAATTTTTGGTGGATTGAATGGCATCGAAAATAGCATCGAAACTCAGGTTAACAGCTTCTTTGGCTTGGGTATCGTTTTTGCAATAACGTAAACAGATATTGTAAACCGTTGGATAATACTCTTCAAAAACATGGCGGATGGCTTCCTTGTCTTGTTTTTGAATGGTCGATAAGGTATCAGCTGATAACATAGTTTAGCTATTGATTAATCATTTTTAACGAAAAGTAATGGAAAAGGTTGCAAATACTGTGTATTTTTATAAAACTGCTAAAAACAGCTCTATTCACTTAAAAAAATAAAATTACAATTGCAACCATTTATGCACTTTTTTTTGCTTTTTTTTTATTCGCTTGTAAATCAATGGCATTAAAGTTTATCAACAGATACCTGTCAATTTTGTCTGTTTAAAACTTAAGCTAAGTGTTAATTCATTTGTTGTTCTTATGAAATCATTTTTGCATTTATTTGCATTTACGTTAAACGAACACTAACCAAACATAAACACTTTTATATCATTATGACCAACGAACCAATATTAGCCGAAAACAAAGATAGATTTGTTTTATTCCCTATTAAGTATAAAGATATATGGGAATTTTATAAAAAATCAGAAGCCAGCTTTTGGACTGCTGAGGAAATAGATTTAGCGGCTGATATTAGCGATTGGAATAATAAATTAAATGACAACGAGCGTCATTTTATTAAACACGTGTTAGCTTTTTTTGCTGCCAGTGATGGTATTGTGAATGAGAATTTAGCCATTAACTTCTTAAATGAAGTGCAGTACCCTGAGGCGCGTTGTTTTTACGGATTTCAAATCATGATGGAAAACATCCATTCTGAAACCTATTCGTTATTAATTGATACTTATATTAAAGATCCGGTTGAAAAAGATAAACTTTTACATGCAGTTGATACTGTACCTTGTGTTGGTGAAAAAGCTGAGTGGGCTTTACGTTGGATTAGCAACGGAAGTTTTGCCGAACGTTTAATTGCCTTTGCTGCTGTAGAAGGTATTTTCTTTTCCGGTTCATTTTGCTCTATTTTTTGGTTAAAAAAACGCGGTTTAATGCCGGGCTTATCGTTTAGCAACGAACTCATCAGCCGTGATGAGGGTATGCATTGCGATTTTGCTTGTTTATTGTACACCAATTACGTAAAAAACCAATTACCTAAAGAGCAAGTTACCAAAATTATTACGGATGCCGTTTTAATTGAAAAGAAATTTGTAGTAGACGCCATTCCGGTTAAATTAATTGGCATGAATTCAGATTTAATGTGTCAGTACATTGAGTTTTGTGCCGACCGTTTATTGCTAGCCCTCGGCTGCAGTAAATTTTATAACGCCACCAACCCGTTTGATTTCATGGAAATGATTTCATTGCAAGGTAAAACCAACTTCTTTGAAAAACGAGTTGGCGAATACCAAAAAGCAGGGGTAATGGGCAAAACCGAACAAAGTAACGTTTTTAAATTAGACGAAGACTTTTAGTCGGGGAAAAACAAACCTTTAACGTTTGTAGCAATTATTTGAACAAGTTTAGCAACTTGTATGGGGACCTTAACCCCTCAAACGTAAGCAAAACGCTAAAGTAAATTAAACAATTAACTGTTAATAGAATAAAATAAAATAACACCAAAAGCATCAAAACGATAGTACCTTGTAAACTCAATCAAGCTACTTAAGTATAATCTAAAAAAACCTTGGCAATATGTTCGTAATTAAAAGAGATGGCACAAAAGAATCGGTAAAGTTTGACAAAATTACCGCTCGCGTTCAAAAACTAAGCTACGGCTTAGATCCTGCACATGTAGATCCCATACAAGTTGCAAAAAAAGTAATTGATGGTGTTTACGATGGTGTAACCACTATTGAATTGGATAATCTAGCTGCGGAAACAGCTGCATCCCTAACCGTGCGTCATCCTGATTACGCATCGTTGGCTTCGCGTATAGCCGTTAGTAACCTCCATAAAAATACCATTAAAAGTTTTTCAAAAACGGTAGAGGAGTTGTATAATTACATTGACCCGAAAACAAATTTGCGTGCCGCTTTAATTGCAGATGATGTTTACGAAATTGTAATGAACAATGCCCATATTTTAGATTCATCTATTATTTACGACAGAGACTTTGGTTACGATTATTTTGGATTTAAAACCCTTGAACGTTCGTACTTGTTAAAAATGAACGGTAAAGTGGCCGAGCGTCCGCAACACATGATTATGCGCGTAGCTGTTGGGATTCATAAAAACGACATTGACAGTGCTTTAAAAACATACAACTTAATGAGTGAGCGTTGGTTTACACATGCCACGCCAACATTATTTAATGCCGGTACGCCAAAACCGCAAATGAGTTCTTGCTTTTTATTACAAGTGAAGGATGACAGCATTGATGGGATTTACGATACCTTAAAACAATGCGCTAAAATTTCGCAAAGTGCCGGCGGAATTGGTATCAGCATTCATAATGTGCGTGCAACCGGTTCATATATTAAAGGAACCAACGGAACCAGCAATGGTATTTTACCAATGCTAAAAGTTTACAACGAAACAGCTCGTTACGTTGATCAAGGCGGTGGAAAACGTAAAGGATCCATCGCGGTTTATTTAGAGCCTTGGCATGCAGATATTTTTGAATTTTTAGATCTACGCAAAAACCATGGTAAAGAAGAATTAAGAGCACGTGATTTATTTACGGCTTTATGGATTCCGGATTTATTTATGAAGCGAGTGGAGGAAGAAGGCGTTTGGAGCTTAATGTGTCCTAACGAATGTCCGGGCTTAAGCGATTGCCACAGCGAAGCCTTTGAAAAATTGTATACTTCTTACGAAGCGCAAGGTAAATTCCGTAAACAAATTAAAGCACGTGATTTGTGGGCTGAGATTATTGCTGCACAAATTGAAACAGGCAACCCATACATGTTGTTTAAAGATGCCGCAAACGGTAAATCTAACCAACAAAATTTAGGTACCATTAAATCTAGTAACTTATGTACCGAAATTATTGAGTACACCAGTCCGGATGAAGTGGCTGTTTGTAACTTAGCCAGTATAGCTTTACCGCGTTTTGTGGACGAAAAAACAGGAACATTTGACCACAACAAATTATTTGAAATTACTTACGTTGCCACCAAAAACTTAAATAAAATTATTGACCGCAATTACTACCCGGTGCCTGAAGCACGTAACAGTAACATGCGCCATCGCCCAATTGGTTTAGGTGTGCAAGGTTTAGCCGATGCCTTTATTTTAATGCGTTACCCTTTTGAAAGTGAAGAAGCTAAGCGTTTAAATTCTGAAATTTTTGAAACCATTTATTTTGCTGCGTTAACAGCCAGTAAAGATTTGGCTAAGGTGGAAGGACCTTACGAAAGTTACGAAGGCTCACCAATCAGCAAAGGTATTTTCCAACAGGATATGTGGGGTGTAAAACCAAGCAGCCGTTGGGAGTGGGATATTTTAAAAGAAGAAATTTTACAATACGGCGTAAGAAACAGCTTATTGTTAGCACCAATGCCAACAGCCAGCACCTCTCAAATTTTAGGTAATAACGAGTGTTTTGAGCCATACACCAGCAACATTTACACACGCCGTGTGTTAAGCGGCGAGTTTGTGGTTGTAAACAAACACTTATTGCGTGATTTAGTAAAATTAGGCATCTGGAATGACTCGTTAAAAAACAAAATTATTGCAGCTAACGGCTCTATCCAAAACATTGCCGAAATACCTGCCAACATTAAAGAATTGTACAAAACCGTTTGGGAAATTAAGCAACGCACCATTATTGACATGGCAGCTGACCGCGGTGCTTTTATTGACCAAAGCCAAAGTTTAAATCTGTTTATACAGGATGCCAACTTTGCTAAAATGAGCAGTGCCCATTTTTATGCCTGGAAAAAAGGTTTAAAAACAGGTATGTATTACTTACGTACCAAAGCAGCAGCAGATGCCATTAAATTTACGGTAGACCACGATGCCTTAAAAGTACCGGTATTGGGTAACGAAGATGCCTTGTTGGTAGAACGCGGCCAAACACATTTGTTGAGTGTAGAAGAACAACAAGCCCAATTGGCTTGCAGTTTGGATAACCCGGATGCCTGTGAAGCTTGTGGGAGTTAATCCATCGCTCTGAGTAAGATAAGTCGGGCTGACCGGAGTCGAAGCCTGTATTAAATAAAATTAGATAAAAAAAACCAACAGCGATGTTGGTTTTTTTGTGTATCCCTTTTATGAAAATAACTTTTGAAAACTTAAAATGAACGATGATTTTTTCCATGATGACCTGGAGTTATACATTAATAATGTATTAAAGCCTTATTGGAGTAACTTTAAATATTCCAGAGCTGGAGGTATTTATAACCCGGATATAAGAAAGAATCATTTCAATGCTGATGTACTAATATCATCTGATATATTAAATGGAACAGATATCGAGTATAATCCTAAAGGAAAATTATTTTTGCATTATACAAGTATAAAAAATCTTATTTCAATTTTAAGATCTCAAAGTGTAAGATTGTATGATTTTAATAATTTCAATGACCCGTTGGAATTTGTCTATGCCAATAAATATTTTTTGAGTAAAGAAAGAATAGAATTAGAATTAAAAGAATTTAAAAGTCAATTATTCGGACTATCGCTCTGTGAATACAATGAAGATAATATTACTAATAACATTAATTTATGGAGATTATATGCTGATAATGGCAACGGTGTCTGTATTGTTTTTGAATTAGCGAATGAAAATATTAATGAAATATATGATTATACCTTTGGAAAGATAAAATATTGTCAAATTGGGGTTAATATTGAAGAACTTGAAAAAATAAGAGAGCGTGCGGAAGAATATCAAAAAAAATACGACTTCAGTTGTACAAATTTGGAGGACTTACTTACGCCAATTTGTTGCTTCTATAAAACGAATTTGTTTAAAATTGAAAATGAAATTAGATTGTTTCATTTTTCAAAAAAGAGACCTTATGACAAGCATTATGATGATGAAGTTAAGAGCGATTTAAACAATCAGAATAGCAAAGTTTATTTTAAAGAAGTGCCAATATTAAATACATCAAATAATCGAGTACCTCAATTGAAAATTAAGGAAATTTTGTTTGGTTATAATTTAAAGCCTGAGCATAAAACTGATTTGGAGTTAGTAATTGAAGATTTGAACTTACCAGAAAAAATTCCAGTGAAATGGAGCCCGATAAAAAATCATTTTATATAAATTAGAATAGCCCGCTTCGCTGCTTCACCGCGGCGAATGTAAAGCTGCTCAAAAACTTAAAGTACTGAGATTTGCAATCAACTCCGCAGGATTTGCAATCCTGCGTAAAAATTTAAAAATAGTGTGATTTAAAATACTAAAAAGCCGGTTAAAAGCTTTGGATGACTGATCAAGTAGAGCGAACATGGCTGTTTATGCACAAATAACCTAAATTACTACGATTTATAGCTGTTTAATTCTATTACTTTTTTAATTTTATATTTTATTCAGGTTTATGGCATTAAGTTGGAACGAAATAAAAGAGCGTGCAGTTAAGTTCTCAAAGGAATGGGCTGCCACACATAATGAAGAAGCGGACGCAAAACCTTTCTTAGATGCTTTCTTTGACGTATTTGGCGTACCTCGAAAAAAAATAGGAACCTTTGAACATAAGGTTAAAAAACTCAATGAAGCAGATGGCTATATTGATTTGCTTTGGAAGGGAACCATTTTGATTGAAATGAAAAGCAAGGGCAAGAACTTAGATAAAGCCTTTGAACAAGCCAAAGATTACGCACATGGGCTTAAATCTCACGAATTACCTAAGTACATTTTAGTTTGCGACTTTGATGTTTTCCGCTTATACGATACCGAAGAGAAAACAACAAATGAATTTCATTTATCTGACTTAGTAAAAAACGTTCACTTATTCGGTTTTATCTCAGGTTATCAAAAGAAAGTTTATAAGGAACAAGACCCTGCCAACATCAAGGCGGCTGAATTGATGGGTAAACTTCATGATAGACTAGAAGAAATCGGCTATGAAGGTCATCCATTAGAAGTATATCTGGTTCGTATTCTGTTCTGCTTATTTGCAGAAGATACGACCATCTTTAATAAACAGCAATTTCAGGATTTTATTGAGCAGCGAACTTCGGAAGACGGTAGCGATCTTGCAGGTAAATTGCAAGAATTATTTCAGGTGCTTAATACACCTAATGATAAACGCTTCAAAAATTTGGATGAACAACTTGCCGAATTTCCTTATGTAAATGGTAAACTGTTTGAAGAAACTTTGCCAACTGCAAGTTTTGATAGCAAAATGCGCCAGGCATTATTAGAGTGTTGTTATATCGATTGGAGCAAAATTTCGCCTGCCATATTTGGTTCTATGTTCCAAAGTGTAATGAATCCTAAAGAAAGAAGAAACTTGGGGGCGCATTATACAAGTGAAAAGAACATTCTAAAATTAATAAAGCCTTTATTCTTAGATGAGCTATGGGCAGAATTTGAGAATATAAAAGGTAACAAAAATAAATTAGCAGAATTTCATAAACGACTTGGCACTCTAAAATTCCTTGACCCTGCTTGCGGTTGCGGCAATTTCTTAGTTATTACTTATCGCGAATTACGCTTATTAGAATTAGAAATAATTCGTGCCTTAAATAAATCTGGCCAAACAATTATTGATGTAAGTGCATTGATTCAACTCAACGTTGACCAAATGTACGGTATCGAGTATGAAGAATTTCCTGCCCGTATTGCTGAAGTGGCCATGTGGTTAATAGACCATCAAATGAACATGGCAATTAGCAATGAGTTTGGACAGTACTTTGCACGCCTGCCATTAAAAAAAGCGGCTATGATTGTTCATGGAGATGCTCTAAAAATAAATTGGCATACTTTTGAAACCGAAGACGCATTTGTTAAAAAATTATATGCTGATAAAATTGAAATTTCACATGTAATTAATGAACCAGAAAAAAAATATAAACTTGAAATACATTCCCCTGATGTTTCATATCAAGGGTTAAAAATACTAAGAAAAGAAAGCGAACCAAAGTACAACTACATCATTGGAAATCCGCCATTTATCGGCGCAAAAATCATGTCTCAATCTCAGCGTGATGATGTTGTAAAAGAATTTGATAACATTCAAGGCGCAGGAGTTTTAGATTATGTTACGGCTTGGTATATCAAAGCCGCCAAATACATACAAAACACAAAAACGAAAGTAGCATTTGTTAGTACCAACTCCATTGTGCAAGGCGAACAAACAAGTATCTTGTGGGGGCAAATGCTCAAGAAATACGGAATTAAAATTCATTTTGCGCATCGCACATTTAAATGGAGTAATGAAGCAAAAGGAAATGCTGCTGTTTATTGTGTGATAATCGGCTTCGCTAACTTTGACACAACTAATAAAAGTATTTTTGAATATGAAGATATTAAAGGTGAAGCGCTCGAAGTAAAAGCTAAAAACATTAATCCTTATTTAGTTGATGCAAAAGATATCTTAATTGAGAAGAAATCAAACCCGATTTGCAAAGTTCCAGTTATTTATAAGGGTAACCAACCTACTGAAGGAGGGTTTTTGCTTTTGGATGAAGACGAAAAAAAAGAATATCTTTCTAAGGAACCACAAGGCGAAAAATTTATTAAGCACTTAGTTAGTGGTAAAGAATTTTTAAATGGGGAAAATCGATATTGCTTTTGGATTGTAAATGACTTTAATGAACTTAGAAACTTACCCTTACTTCAAGATCGAATTAATAAAGTTAAGGAAATGAGACTTAAAAGCTCATTTAGTGACACAAGAAAATTAGCAGAAAGACCTTATCAATTTAGGGATTTAAAAAATCCTAATTCATTTATTGTGATTCCTGCAACAACTTCAGAAAACAGAAAATACATTCCCTTTGGGTTCTTGGACAAGAGTTACATTCCAAGTAATAGTATTTACATGATTGAAAATGCCACTTTATTTCATTTTGGAGTATTAACATCAATAATGCACATGACTTGGGTGAAAACAGTTTGTGGACGTTTAGAAAGCAGATTTAGATATTCAAAAGACATTGTATATAATAATTTTCCTTGGCCAGATGCGCCAAGTGAAAAACAAATAAAGGCGATTGAAGCATCTGCCCAAAAGGTATTAGATGCAAGGTCAGAATTCCCTGATAGTTCATTGGCTGATTTATACGATCCCTTATCAATGCCACCAAATTTAGTAAAGGCGCATAATGAACTAGATAAGGCTGTTGATTTAACTTATCGATCACAACCATTTAACAGTGAAGCTAATAGAATGGAATTTTTATTTGAGTTATACGAAAAGTATACGGCGGATTTGTTTACTAAGGAGAAGGTAAAGAAAAGTAAAAAATAAATAATTTAAATACCAAAATAAATTATGAAGCTAGGCAGATTAGAGAAAATTGATTTAAGAGCTTATTGGAAAAAAGAAGCGACCGATTTTACGCCATGGCTTGCCCAAGATGAGAATATTCAGTTATTGAGTGAAACGATAGGTATTGAACTCGAAGTTCAAAGTCAAGAAGAAAGCGTGGGGCCTTTTAGCGCTGATATTTTATGTAAGGATACAATTAACGATCATTTCGTTTTAATTGAAAATCAGCTTGAGAAAACTGATCATACTCATTTGGGTCAACTAATGACTTATGCTGCCGGACTTGATGCTGTAACCATTATTTGGATTGCCCAAAAATTTACAGAAGAACACAGGGCAGCTTTAGACTGGTTAAACAGAATAACTGACGATACATTCACGTTTTTCGGAATTGAAATAGAACTATATAAAATTGGAGACTCTTCACCTGCACCAATGTTTAATATCGTTTCCAAACCTAATGATTGGACCAAGCAAGTTAAACGTTCTACAACTTCACAACCAACTACAGATACCAAACTACTTCAACAAGAATATTGGCAGGGACTGAAAGATTTCATGGAAACTAAAAAAAGTTTTGTTAAAATGCAAAATCCTTTGCCTCAACATTGGACAAATATTGCAATTGGTCGAAGCAATTTTCATTTGTCGGCTTCTGTCAATTCTCGGGATAATTCAATAAATATTTGGTTAAATATAATGGGTGATCAAGCAAAGGAGAATTATGATAAACTATATTCCGTTGGCTATGAAAGTTCATTTGCAGAAGTAAATAAGGATTTGGTTTGGGATAAAATGGACGGGCGAAAAATGAGTGCAGTTATGTTAAAAGCTATTGGAGATTTTACTGATAGAAACGAGTGGAATAATCAGTTTCAATGGTTTAAAGATAATTTGGAACGTTATATGGGCTACTTCAAACCGAAAGTAGTAAAGCTATAGTATACTGCTTATTACATTTCAGTATAGTCCCGCTGAACTGCTTCGCCGCGGCGAATGTAAAGCTGTGCAAAAACTTTAAGTACTGAGATTTGCAATCAACTCCGCAGGATTTGCAATCCTGCGTAAAATCTTGTATCCGTTGCACTGCGAATAATCCATTAGGCTGAGGGTAGCTGCCATTTGAGGTTTATATGCAAATATATTTTGCCAAGTCGAAAAACACATTTTTAAATTTCAATAAAAAGGACTAACTTAGAGCAAAGATTTATACATGACATCTAAGGCATTAAGAAAAAAAGTCATTGAATATATTAATCATGCTGAAGACAACGTAATTGAAGCTGTTTATGGAATGCTTAAAATATACGAAGATAGCGATGGTAAAAGTTTAATGACATCAGAACAAAAATCTGAAATCGAAAGACGTTCTGCTTTGTATAGACAAGGTAAACTCAAAACAACTTCTTGGAACGAGTTAAAAAAACGTACCCGCACTACATAGTCTTATTTTGGCATATAAGCTTGAAATAACCATACTAGCAGCGGAAGAATATAATTCTGCTTTTAACTATTATGAGAAACAGCAACAAGGATTAGGGGATAAATTTGAAAAGGAAACAGATAACTTAATTGAAAAGCTTAGAGCAAATCCATACCTCTTTCAAAGAAAATACAAACACTATCGTGAAGCAGTTTACAAGCGGTTTCCTTATTATCTGGTTTATGAAATTATTGATGATAATATTATCGTTCATTCTTTTTTTCACACAAGCAGAAATCCAAAAGGGAAGCTAAAAGATAGGGCATAGTTTTGTAAATCCCTAAATCAAATAAGTTTAAAATTTGATAAAATAGTATCAAATTAAAAATCTAACGTAGCACTCAACTCCCCCGCTACGTTGTATTTGCCGCTGCGCTGCTTCGCCGCGGCGAATGTAAAGCTGCGCAAATACTGTAAGTTCACGTTTCGTTGGATTTGCATGCTCACTAAAAAATTGTAAAATAGTGGGATTTAAAATATAAAGAGGCCGGTGCTCTGAAGAATTTGTATTCCTCTCTTAAAATTCAGGTATAATTCAATTTAAAGTCCTTAATACTAAGTTTGTGGTCTGCACAAAAATCTGTTTTGATAAATTCATAGTTTTTTGTAAATTTATATCATGCAAAAATCAATTGTTCTTAACACATTAAATGAGCTTCCAAATAAGTTCAGTCTTGATGAATTTCTTGAACGCTTAATCGTGATTGAAAAAATAGACGAAGGAATGGCTGAAGCTAAGGCTGGTAAAACTATTAGTCATGATAAAGTGAAAAAGATGGCAACAAAATGGCAAAAATAAACTGGACTAAAAAATCAGTAAAAGACCTAAAAGCAATCAACGATTATATTTCACTTGACTCCAACTTCTATGCAGCTAGATTTATTACAAAACTTATCAAACGAGTTGACCAATTAATTGACTTTCCAGAATCGGGACGGGTGGTCCCGGAAAAGAATATTAAGGAAATTCGAGAATTGATTGAAGGTAATTATCGCATTTTTTACCGATTAAGTAATGGAAATGTTACAATACTTAGAATTCACAATGCAGCGATGAAAATAAAATAACTGACTTAATGATTACAACTCATATTATAAAAGATATTTCCTTCGACAAGGATTCAATGAGTTTAATAATTGACGGAAAACTTATTAAAGTTGCTCTCGACAGAATTTCCTCAAAATTAAAAGCTGCCAATGATTTTCAAAGACAATTTTTTAAGGTTTCTCCTTCTGGTTATGGCATTCTTTGGCCACTAATAGACGAAGACTTATCTGTTGAAGCTTTAATAAAAACAGCTCTTTAACGGCGGGCATCCCCGCTTCGCTGCTTAGCCCCGGCGAATGTAAAGCTTCGCAAATACTGTAAGTTCAGGTTTCGTTGGATTTGTAATCCTGCGTAAAAATCAAAAAATAGGAGATGATCTAAAATCCCAGTCATTGCAGTTAATGGCACTCCAATAAAAGCCCAGTGAAGTGCAGTTAAAAACAAAAAGAATTACAATCAGCTTTAATTAGTCTTCAAGCACTAGCGCATAGGTTATAGGATCGTTGGGTTTTCCTTTTCTAAAAACATCAATAAAAATTCTTGATTTCCTTTCTATATTTGGAAAAATATTTTTAGCTAAATATTCCAAATCCACACCACTTTTTTTTGTGTAAAGTTCATTTTTGATGATACAACTTAGCTCAATTGATGCAACTAAACTATCAGTTTCTTTATTGATTATGTCACTTAAAGTATGAGCATTAACAAGCTTGGTTCGTTTAACCGTAATTGGGTTATATGCTTTGTCGTTATTTTGAGCGATGCCATTTATGACAGAAGCGAATAGAATGATAAATAATATCTTTTTCATATATATTACGTTCTGAAAACATTAAATTAATTACTAAAAAATCAAATATCCTTTTTCAATTTCAATTCGGGTGTTTTAGGTAAATACTTAGTCACCGTTTTTTTATATGTTTCGTTATGTGTTTTAAAATCAGTCTCTAAAACTTCAATGGCTTCTAACTGCGTGCTGTTTGGTTTTGATTCCATTCCGCAAAATGTGCCATACAAGCCGGATATTTTTTCGCGCAACCGTTCTTCATCCGCAAAAATGGAGGTTTTTTTAGTAGCCATTAATTCGGCTTTTACCTTTTGTAAATCATCGTAAAACAGTTTTGCTGTCTTGTTTTTATTAAACCAAACCGAATCGGCTTTTAAACTGGTTTGATATAAATTTATACTATCAATTCGTGCATTTACATTCTTGTATAAGGTTTGCAACTGCATGGCTTTTTCATAAACTAAGCGTCTATCGGTTTCGGTTAAATCGACATTATTTTTATCGTGTACGCAGTTTAGAGTGCTCGTATATTCCTGGTCTTTCACCTTTATTTTAACCGTGTATACGCCCGGTAATACCATTGGCGCCGTAAAGCCGGCCATGTCCATTTTTGTGCTTCCCGATGCAACTTTGGGTGGTATACCTCTTAAATTCCAAAATACTTTGTTAATACCTTTTTTAATAGAGCCGGGAATACTTTG
>B570J29032_109958831_pt1 | contig 15252 bp, 21 predicted proteins | sample LakMenEpi16Nov12_FD_29032 | JGI IMG/M metagenome (IMG submission 29032) | reverse complement strand
CTAGTATATTTGCCATTTTTCCCTCTTTAAAAAGTAGATATTTATATAGTAGTACTTTAAATTGTGTTGGTGAGGTTATTCACTCTGATTCTGAACACTAACAAGTGTGCTAGAGTTTATACTTGTTTCAGTTGTCTGGATAATCCCGGCGCCTTCTTTTTCAGAGATTTCTATTGTAATAAGTGTGCCAGAATGTATGGTTATTTCACTAGCTTGAATAAGCGCAGCGCCTTCCTTCTGAAGAGCCTGTATCGTGATTACACCGCTTGGAGCTAAATCTATGCTGACAACGCCTATTGCGGTGGCTACCGAATAGTCTTCTTTTCCACCAAAGTTAACTTTGATATCATTTAAAATAACAGGATTTGATATTCCTTCTATTATTAATACAACAGTTCCATTATATTGAATACCAGACTGGTTATAGTCAATAAGGTCATTGTAAAGCATAAAGGTCCTTCAAAAGATTTTAACTATATAGTAATGATATAAGATTAAATTATTATTAGAATTCTAAACCAGCATCCTTGCGCAGGTTTGGCATCCATATTCTTGAGTCTCCCTCAAAGTGATGCTCAGGAGTACCGTAAAGAAACGAGCCAAGGTATGCTATTCTAAGGCCATTGGTTACTGGAGCAACCTCGTGAGTACCTATGAAGTTGGTTGGATAGATAACCGCAGAACCAGCCTTTGGCTTGTGCGTGTGCTTAGCGTGCCTGTGGGTTATCTCTCCACCTAAGAAATTGTATTCATTAAGATCTTCAACATTATCTACTGAATCATTTAAATAAATGTTTACACTTACCTTACTATGCTTTGGATATTCACTAGCAGGAGCTTTGCCAAATTCGTGAGGTATCTGATCATCGCAGTGAGGGCCTATATTTTGACCTTTTTCGTAAGTGGCTATATGTCCCATACCTCTCCACCAGCACACTGTAGAGGCATCAGGGTAGTACTTGCAATACTCGACCAAGATTCTATACATCAAATCTTCTAGATCTGCTATAAACTGCTCCTGCTGTGGTGTAACGTCTCTATTTGGACTCCATTTTAATAATGGATCTATGAACCTACTAGGTGCCAACATTACGCCATCAGGATCAAATTTAAAACCAGTTCTGTTTATAGCGTATCGTTTACCATCTTCTTCAATATAAGTAAAGGTTTCTTCTTCGACCTCTCTTAAATAGTTAATATAATCAAAAAGGAATTTTTGGTCTACATCAATACAGTCTTTTACCACACATAGTCCGCTACCAATATCGGTCATATTTATTCTTGTATCTATCACATCAACTACCGTAACTCGAAACAGTTATTCTATATTGTTCTGAAAATTTATCGAATCCTCTGTTTAGTAAATGATTTTGATAATCTTTTACAAATGTTGGCATGTACACGTTAGTTGAGAATTGTGCCACTTCTGGATTCTTTAGTGGATCTTCTACGCTCTCTTTAACTTCTATATTTGGAGTTCCTTGACTATACCATCCTAAATAAGAAAATCTTAAACCTTTTTCTACAACTTTTACTTCATGACCAGCTGTATAGGATGCTGGGAAAAATATAATATCTCCCCTTTTTGGTTTGTGTGTTATGTTTAAGTAGTTAAAGTAGTGGTCACCACCCATGAAATTTTTTCCATTCAATTCATCTTCACTCTCAACGGAGTCATTAAAGTAAATTAAAGCAGTCACAGTACTGCGCATTGCTAATTGGTCATTGGGAGTCCAAACATCATATATATAATCAGTACTGATGTCCGAATGAGGACCCAGATATGCTCCTTCTTTATAAGAAACAATATGGCCTTTTACCTTCCACCATATGCATTTGAACGCAAGTGGATAGGCTTCTAAGTATTTAAACAAATAGTTATCTCTAGCGGATTCTAAACCATTTAAAAATTCTATTACTTCTTTTCTTGGATCTTGATGTGCTGCTGATCCTCTGCCTGGCATCCCGTCAATACTGTCTTTGCCAAAAAAGTATCCGCTTCTATTTACATATATCTCTTCCCCAGTCTCTGGGTCAATTCCAGGAGTATACATGGCTGCTTTTTCTCTAGCTACAATTTCACTACAAAGGTCAAAAGAATAGTCTGCATCGAACTCTATGGCAGACCTAAATATAACTACTCCGCCCCCAAGATTTTCTCCCTCTACATCTTTATTCAAAACAAAATTATTCATCGCGCATCTCCTTAACAGTGTTAGCACTATTGTACACTCTATGTGTTGCTCGTAGCAACTCGTTAATCTTTTTTGGGTCTACGTCTTTATAATTTTCATTAACAAAATCTACATAGTCTTTAACTATATTTGGCATCCATATTTGACCTTGAGAACCAACTGGAATTTCACCATGAGTTATATTGATCCCTCTTTCTAGATGAGGTGAACCTTGAGAAAAATAACCTATGTAAGCATATCTGTTTCCATCCGTGCACGGATACACTTCATGTGAACCTAGGTAGTTGGATGGAAACATTAACATGTCTCCAGTTTTTGGTTTATATTTTATATTTGCGTAAGGAAATTCTATTTCCCCACCTAGGTATTCATAATTTTTGATATCATCTATTGTTTCAACTGAATCATTCAGATAGATAATCATACCCAAAACACTTCTAGTTGCTACTTGAAGATCTGGTTCAAAGCCAGGTTGATAGTTCACATCATTATCACTATGTAGACCCATTGCGCTCTCTGGCCCGTAAGCTAATATATGACCTTGTGTTCTCCACCATAAGCTTGTCAATATCATTGGAAAGACTGTTGTATAACTTAATCCGCCTTGATAAAAAGATCTTTCGCAGCCCTCAAAAAAATCAATAATTTCTTTACTGGTATTCTCATCTACAAAGTTCATAATATGACTTGAACTTTTATATATATCTTCTATAGTATATCTATGCCCACTTCTATTTATTGCATAGATCGGCTTATTGCTATCGTCGTAAACTATTGTATAGTCTTCTTTTATTGCTTTTTCTTTTAGAGATGCAATATATGGAAGAATAATATCTTGATCCACATTAACAGCGTTCCTAAAAAGAACTATACCAGAACCAAGATGTTCTGGCATTAACATTGCATTCACCTTATATGGCTACTGGATCAGTCCCACACGGACCTTCTGGAAGGTCAGCGTCAGAATTATTTGCAACTGCAACTTGCTCCTTAACCTCTATGGCTTCGTGAGTACTGCTATATTGGGCAACATTTCTACCTTGATAAACTGGATTCCAGCCAAGCTCTACTTTAGTGTTTTCTGGATTGCTAAATAGTGAATATGGCGATTTACAGTATCTTTCATAATCATCATATATATTATTAAGCCAAACACCTGGACACCATTCAAAGCTTCTTTCTGGTTCGCTAATAACTACATTAGCTGGGATGTCATCGCCACCTTGGCCAAAGAAAGATAGATAAGAATATCTTACACCCTTGCCCATTTTCTCAACATCATGAGCAGCAATGTAGTTTGTTGGGAAAAATATAATATCGCCTCTTTGCGGCTTGTATGAAATGCCAAGGTGAATAAAACGAAGATGACCACCTGTAAAGTTTCTTCCATCTAATTCTTCTTCAGATTCGACACAGTCATTTAGGTATAATAATGATCCACAAGTTTGTCTTGCAGCAACCATGCCTCTAGGCATGTATCTGACTCCGCCAGTTACCTTGTAGTTTGTATCGTTATCTGAATGACAACCTAATATGCCGCCATCACCATATCTTAAAACGTGACCTCTATTTTTCCACCAGATACTGCCAACAACTAGTGGGTAATTATCTATGTACTTAAGAAGACATTTGTAATTCTGTTCTTCTAGGTAAAGAAAAAAATCTTTAACCTTGTCTGGAGTTTCATCCGTAACAGGGTGTAAAAGTCTAATTGGTGTAGTTGGGACATCCTGAAGCCTATATCTAAAACCATCTTCATTGATACCGTACTCTACGCCGTCTTCTCCGGTAATATAAGTCCATCTGTTTTCATGAGCTTTTTCGGCTTTAGAATCAATATAGTTAAGTATCAATTCTTGATCTATTTTAAAAGCATTTCTGAAAACGATAACACCAGGTCCAAGCACTTCTATCTGAAAGTCATTTATTTCTTTTAGTTCCTTTTCACCAATCTCTGGTGTAACTGGAAATGGAGTACTATTAATAAATTTATCTTTTGGTTGATTTTCCATAATTATCCTAACATCTCATCAATAGCTTCTCTAATTGTCCATCCGGCACCCATAACCCTTGGTACTTCATCTAGAGGCATATCTTGCCAGTTAAATCTAGCAACCATAATACCGTCTCTACTAACTAAAAATTTTTCATATCCATGTGAAATTCTAGCAATTGCTTGTCCAGCTAAATTTTGATTCTCTACAGCCTTATCGCTTTGATCAGCGGTAAAGTCTGAGTAGTTTCTCTTCTCATTACCCTTCAGCGCTGAAAATACAGGGTGTTCGTTTTTCCCATTGACATCTGCTTTTTCAAAAAATGGAAAAGTCACAAAAGGATAATGCTCTTTAACAAAAGGGATTATCTCTTCATTTGTTCCTGGTTCCATTTGGGCAAATTGGTTATTAGGAAATGCCAATACGGAAAACCCTCTATCCTTAAATTCGTCATGCACTTGTTGCAGTTGCCACAATTGACGCGATGTTCTAGCATAAGACCACACCTTGGAGCACTTAGGTTCATAACCACCAGCCTTTGTGGAGACGTTTACGATCAAAGTAAGTTTACCTTTAAACGTGGATAAGTAGTTTTTTTGACCATCTATCGATGTAGCTTCTATATCATAAATTGACATTTTTTTCACCTTTGATGTCGAGTTTTGCATACTGATCTATTTCTAAGGTGCCTTCAAATTTGTCATCAACTACTTCTACATTTACGGTAAGAGTAGCTTTTATTGGGGTATCTACGGTTGCAGAAAATGTAATTGTATCACCTGATACAACGCCATTGTCAAAATCTAAGGAACCTCTTTCGCCAATAATTGTTCCAGAAACAAATGGTTCAATTGAAGTAATGTTGGCCGTACTGTTACTAACTCCAAATGGGGTAAATACAGAAACTTGCCAATTTCCAATGATGTTTGGTGTTTTTTGATCGTTCATACTTTATAGTATAGCACACCTTATTATCTGGCGTATCCTGACCAATCTTGAGTTTGTGCTTGCGTAGGATATTTTGGGGAAAGATTTGCACTTATAACAACCCTATTTTGATCTAAGTTATTATGCCTATTAGTCATATGGGGTATGAAAGAATTGAATATAATTAATAATCCTTCTTCTGCTGCTACGGAAACAAAACTTTCCATCGTGTTACATGCAGTTATATTAAACTGAATATCAGCACTTCCTTCTGGGGCGTTTGCGTAGTAGGCAATGGAGTAATATTCGTTTGGATATAAGTGTGTATTCAATTTATGGGAATGATAACCAACAGACTGACCATATTCTAGAGTTAGAGTCCATATATCGTTTAGTAGCATCTCTTTACCAAGAGCTATGCTTACTTCGCTTTGGAGTGCGGTAATAAGTTTTTCTGATTCTGTTTCACCAAATGGATATGTCTGATCCTCAAAATAAGAATGGTTTTTATCTTCAACAAATGAATTGTCAATTTTTTTAGAATGTGTTTTTATTTCTTCATATAGTTTATTGTTATCTATATAGTTTAATTTTTTCTTATAAATGCCAATGTTTAAAAGCGATTGGAATTCAAAATCATTCATAGTAAAATTCACCGGTTTCTAGGGCTAAGGGAGGACTATCCTTATGCCAAACGTTGATGATCATAACCCTTCTTATTCCCGTAATTGGAGGAGTAGTATTATGAACCATGTGGCCAGCATCAAAAATTATCAGTCTATTTGGTTTGCAAGCTATTCTTTCACGTTCTTCAAGCACAGAAATATTATTTTTAATATTTTCTGTTTCTAAGGCGTTGAGAGTATTCTCAATAATTGCATTAGGATGCAACTCTAGGAATCCGCCTACAACATCATTCGTATGAGGGTAGTACACACAGCCTATTGCTGGACCACGAAAAATTTTCTCTTTTGCATACAAGAAGGTGTCTTCGTCAACGTGCGTATCTAGGTATTGACCAGGGTTAAATGTCCTAGTCCAATATTCGAAACCACAAACATCTTTTTCATCAAAAGGGAGATTGTTTTCCCATATAGATTTAATTATTTGTTTGGAAAGTGTGTTTGTTTCAGATTTCCACCAACCATCCCAAAACATGTATGGGGCAAAACAACTTGATTTCTCATAGTGATATGAGTTTAATTCAGTAGCAATTCTTATTTCTGAACCCATTGATTGGGGGAACAAGTTTTCTGACAATTCAATTTGCTTTAATAGCTCAGAATCTTTTATAAAATTATCAATTACTATCATGATAGTATTATACTACAGTTTTACGACAGTTGTTGTTCCTAGTAGAGTGTAATCGTGAGACACGCATACGTTTTCTAAACTCTTTAAATGTTGGTTTATTTCAGAATAAGGAGAATACTCTGCGTCAGCTTCATATAGATTTCCACCATCGTTAGCCCAAGTTATTAACATAACGCCATTATCAGCTAACATATTGAAGTAAGAAAGAACTAATGATGGATCATGTATTATATCATATGAGCCAAATGATATGAAATCAAAAGGACCGGCAGCTGATGCTTCAGCGTCTTGTCTTGAAATTACGTCATAGTCCAATTCGGCTATTTCTGCCTCTGTTAAAATACAGCGTTCAAGAAGGTTTAATTGATAATTATTTATTAGTGTAAGCTCTGATCTGCTTGCTACAGTTTTCATGAAACTCATGCTCCATACTGAGTGTGACAATAAGGACTTGGCCGGATTCTTAATCATGAAAGTAATTTCTTGTGGATTATCTCCATATCTATAGCCATCTGTACTTTTATGTACCGAATCTTCTCTAGAAAAAGTGTCAAAATACCACATAAAGATATCTCCACCTACTGCTATTTTTCTCTTATCCAAAGGAAGAGTATCTAAATATTCTTTAATCTTAGCAAAGTTATCATATTCAAGCTGATTTATTTCTTCATTTGATCTATAAGGTTTTACTAGGTTGTTAATTCTAGAGAAGAAGGATTTTTCTATGCTCATATTATGCGGCTCCTAATGCTATTTGGCGCATCCACCAAAATCTTCTAATGGTAGATACAATTAAAGTTCTTTGACTTCTTAAAATTGCAACTACTGGTTCGTCTCTATACGTTTGTTCTTGTTGCGAGTTTGGAGTTCCAATAGGGGTAATTTCTTGGTTAATCAAATTAAATGTTCTTGCTTGAGAAATGATTTCATCAATAGATAGAATATCCATATCTTCTGCTGTAAGACCAATTATGTATAATTGTAAAGCCAAGACTGACTCTATGTATTCAAGATCTTGTTCTGCATTATAGGTCATATTTACTCTTCTTCGTCATCGTTGTTAATTGAAAACCCTGTAAAAAATCTGTCTGTTTTTATCTTACTTGCTTTAAGAATCTGGCATTGAAATTCAACTCCGTCTGGAAATGTAAAGATGCCAGCTGCCTTAGAAAACGTTGGAACTAAATCATCATTGGTATCGGACTCAGAATTGTCAATAATATTGTCCGCCATAAGTTATTGTTCCAATAGTTTTAGAGAAGCTATTTGATTAAATAATGAATTAAAACTAGCAGTTGTTGAAGTTGATAGCGTTCCAGTAATTGATGAAAGTGCAATAAGTTCACCAACGTTTGAAACTTCAAGAGCGCTTTCTGGATCTACCGATAACAGATACGATAATGTGTATATCGATTTTTCTAGATATACTGCAGCTTTGTTTTTCATTTCTTGTTTTTGCAAATCATTCACAGCCATTTCTTACTCCTTTAGGATAGTTCTGCTATTTTTGCATCTATGCTAGCGATACGTGCTAATCCGGATGTGATACTGGACTTCATTCCATAACCGGGATCATCATCAATTGAGGATGCTACTGGATCAAAATTCCAAGTAGACATATCGTAAGTATCTGGATCAAATCCTAATTTTGCAATATTCTTATAAATCTCTGCTTGAAAATCTGCTTTAGCAGAATTTAAGCTTCTTAATTTTTCTGCTTGCGTAACTAACGAAAATGACATTGTGCCTCACTTCTTTGGTAAAAATGTATGATGATATAGTAACTAGTTATTGGGATTGTTTAACTTTAAAAGTCCAGAATTTGCTGGACCAATTCTGTTGCCTTTTTCGTCTAAACCAGTTCTGATGCCTTTCATCCAAGTCCAAGGTTCATCTTGGTTTTTCTTCATTTTAGCAGCTCCATAAGCTGCGCGCGCGTTCATTAATTCTGGCTTGTCCCAAAGATTATCTACTTTAAACTCAACTGATTCAAGAAGATCACTTTTAAAAATATTAAAAAACATAAACGGTGTTCCTGCTTCAAATGTCACTGGCTCACCTATTTTATTAATAGCCCAATTCATTTGAAATTCATCTGGCCACCAACTACTTGGTATGATTGCACTAAGGGGAGATGCTCCGTCAACCATATAGTTTGGAGAACCACCAATCCAAGTTTCGTAACCTTCTTCGGTTCCAAATGCCCATCCAACTGAAAAAGAAACCATACCAATAATTCCGCCATAGGCAAGTGCTCTACCCATATATTCTTCACCGCTAAGAATCTTTACATTGCTATTCCCGCCATCCCATTGAACTACTACATCTTGCGGAAGTATCAATTCCCACCCATGTACGTTGGCTGTAGTCATAGGAAGACACTGATACGCATGTTTTTTATATGTGTTATCCATCCAATCTCTTTTAACCCTAGACTGGACTATCTGTGGTGGGTTTTGATGAGTCTTAGTTAAAGTAACTTGTGTCATAAATTAGATTGTATCATCCAACAATACTTCTATTGCAGCTTTGATATTTATAAGAGCTTGTTCTGCGTTAGTTTTTCTTTCTCCTGCATTAAACGCTAAGTCTAACAAATCAGAATTACAAAAACGGAGCATTTTTTTTCCATCTCTACCTATGATTATTTTTTCAAAATTACCTTGAATTGGGTCTTTACCATCTTGAATTAGCTTGTAAAAAGGATGCTGTTCTACGTCGGCCTTTGGCTCTGGAGCAATACCTACCAACTCACTGAATGGAAGATCTGTCTTATACAATTCTTTCATATGGTCCCTCATGTGAACTGGGCTTGCATTAGATTCCTTAAACGCACCGTAGGCATCTTCGCAGAAATCTGTACTTGGGACAGCTAATACTTCAAAACCTAAATCTTTATATTCTTTATATAGATTCTCAATAATTGGATATTGAGCAGAATTTGCACACTCTCCAGTTACGTTGACTATCATTGTTACCTTACCTTTATTCTTGGCAAGGATGTTTTCCTCACCATCCAATGACGATAGTGGAATATCATACACTGATGACTCAAAGCGTTCTAAACTTGGTAATTCATTTTTTTCAAACATAATTTCTCCTTATTCTGGTTGAGGATATGCGAGAGGCTGATTAGATCCTTTTGTTATACCTTTTGTCGGATCCACTTTAGAGCCATCTGCTCCATAGCCTGTCCCATACTTATGATTATTATCATTATAATCAAACATAGTAACTGCAGAATATTTAGTGCCACTAGTAACCTTTAGGGATGAGTGCGCATATATAAAAGTGGATGGGAATAGTATGATATCTCCAGCTTGAGGTTTGAATTTAATATCAAGATATGGGAACCATAGTTCTCCGCCTTCGTAGTCGTCATTCAAATAGATCACAGAAGATACTGTGCACGTGTAGGAGAAGCCATGGTCTGCATGGACAGCAAAATGCTGACCTGGGTTGTATCTAACAAAGTTAATGGCCTCCATATAATCCATCTTAAAATTATATAAAGATTCGTAGTGAGCAAGACACTTCTTAAGGTTGGTATCTACATCATCATAGCACTTCTTAACTTCTTCAAACTCTGGAGTAAGGAACTGCCAGTGTGCAGGGCTCATTTTCAAGTCCACACAATCTCTGTACTCTGGCATTCTTTCATTATAGCCAACCATAGCTTCTGACCATTTAAATAATTCATGAGAGCTATTGCCTATAGCTGATTCTAGTCTTTCTGGAATATTAAGTTCTCTTGGTATTGCGTTTCTGTATAAAAATATGCCAAATTTTCTATTATCTTCTACATTGTCACAAGAACCTACGTGAAAAAATTCCATTTTACTTTCTCCTAATTATCTATTTTGTTTAGTGCTATACTATACCACACGCATATCTACTAAGGAGTGTTTTATGGACTTTGATTCTGAGACTAAATCGTTAATCGAACCTGGACATTTTGGGGATTCTTCTGACAATATTATTATATTGGAAAATTTTGTTGAATTACAAGATTTAAAAATTATACAGGATTTTTTACCTACTATCAATGAGTGGATGGATGCCGGAGAGAATACTTATTCCGAAGATGGCACATGCACCTATGACGCATCTTACTGGTCTAATCGACAGTGTAGCTTTGATATCCTTTCTAGAATTAACCTAGATGTATATAATCTGGTAGACAAATATATTTTAAAAATGAAGTATGCTTTAGAGGATAAATTTAAGGTTAAGGTAACTGTCAGACCACCAGTGATTATTAGGTGGTTTCCAGGATTAGAACAACAACCACATGCCGATAAGCAGTTGAATGATGGATCTCCAAACCCTTTCCCTACCTATGATCTAAATTCATTAATTTATTATAATGATGATTTTGAAGGTGGAGAACTGTATTACCCACAGCACGATATCGTGGTTAAGCCAAAGCCTGGTTTAGCGGTTGCCCACCCTGGGGATATTAATTATCTTCATGGCGTCAAAAAGGTTATTAGTGGAGAAAGATTTACCACACCATCTTTTTATACTATTACAGAATTATTGTAACTAGTTAGATATAAAACCTTCACCCTCGACCCAATCATTGTCGTTGTTGTATATTTTTGGAATTCCCTTACGCGAGGGTTTGATTTTTGGATGGAATTTGCTGCTATAATCCCACCAAGTTCCGGCTGAATACCTTAAACCTGATTTAACCACATTAACTTTATGAGCGTGCATAAATGATGATGGAAACAATATTATATCTCCAGCTTCTGGTTTAAATTCAAAATCCAATAATGGGAAGCCCAATTCTCCACCCTCGTAATCATCGTTTAAATATGCAAGTGCCGATACCACTGAAGAATAACTAGACCCATTATCTACGTGAGTTACGAAATGATGACCTTCACCATATTTCATAAAGTTTACTCCTTGTTTAAATGGAATTTTTAAATTATACAAATCTTTATAATGAGTGATCGCACTCAGAAAACCTCGATCAATCTCCTCATAACAGTCTTTTATTTCTTCAAATTCCGGAGTTAAGAACTGCCAATAATCTGGGTGCATTTTAAGGTCAAAACATCTTCTGTAAGTAGAAAGATCCTTACCCAGTAGATTAGTAGAATCTGTCCATTTAAATAACTCATCAGAACTATTAGCTAACACTGATTCTAATCTGTTAATTATATCCGTTCCATTTAAAATTGCATTTTTATATATATGAATTCCATGCGTGGGATTAATTATTTTCATACTATTTATCTTTTGGTTTTTGTATATAGCTTTCTTTTCTTTTGAAAAAAAATTTCCAAGATACATAATTTGTATAAAGCATTGGTGATATAGGAACCCAATAAAGCACAAAAGATAACATATTTCCTGATATATTAGATTTCCATTGAACTATTGAATAAACAACAAAAATAGGCAGAGGTACAATATAGGATAATATTGCCCATAGTCTTAAATACTCTATCTTATAATATGTTTTTAATGTATTGTAAATCATATAAGGAACGCACAGACTAACTGCGAATAGCATTACAATCAGCAATTGGGCTGGTTTATTGCTGTTGAAGTTTACCGCTAAGGATAGTGCGCCAAAAAAAATTACCCCATAATGGTGGTAGGCTATATCTTTTCTAATATAATATTTTTTAGCTTTAATCAGACTAAGTATTTCTACTGCTACAAGATTCATAGACAGTGATCTCATGGGTATGTCCGGATAATTACCATGTCTAATATCCGTTATGTAATAGTAAGTTAATCCCATTAAAGACATAACGCATTGCAGCGTCTTGATTAGATTAGAACAGGCGCCTATTTCTCCAAAATGCTTTTTACCATCTGGTCTAAGTATAGATAAAAACTTTTCATTGCTATACAGATAATTCATACTTATATAAGTAAGTACAAAGCACAGTACTGGAATAACATTATCTAGTACAAAAGGATTTACAAACATTTTTTAATTCTCCAAAATAGTAGTTGATCTACAACTACCATCTTACCACACCAACGCTTAAGATTACTTAAACGATGGTGGGAAGAACGGTGGGAAGAACGGTGGGAAAAATGGTGGGAAAAACGGTGGGAACCATGGTGGGAACCATGGAGGAAAGAATGGTGGAAAGAATGGTGGAAAGAACGGTGGGAAATACGGTGGGAAATAAGGTGGAAAATAAGGTGGAAAGTACGGAGGAAAAAACGGAGCGTTTCTCTCATAGGCTATAGCAGTTCCAAGTGGGGTGACAGCAGCATCTGTTAAAGCAGTTTTAACCTTGTTTAAATCTGCCGCAACAGCCGTTGCAGTATCTACTGGAGTTCCAACGGTAAAGCCAGCAGCAGTTATTGTTGCATTAGCTGCAGAGTCAGCGGTTCCGTGCTGCTACTGTAGGTTTAGGAGCTTTTCTATTTTGCTTTTTACCATCTTCAATCGCCATATTATGCTACCATATCTCCTAGAGCAACCCATGTATCTGTTGCGCGTTTAATAAGTGTAGCAGATGACCAAGTTGTACGCAACTTGAGTCCAGGAGTACCGTTGACTGTTACTCCAGCACCTGCTGTCAAAGTGCACTGACCAGCTCCCGTTTGAAGAACTGTAATAGTAGTTCCAATAGGAAAGGCCACTGAAGAGTTGGGTGGTACTGTTAAAGTATTTCCTGAAGCAACGCCCATTTCAACCATCTTGCCACTGTCTGCTAAGACTAATGTGTAGCTAGCTGTCTGGGCATTGGTAATTGTGTCAGTAATAATTCTCTGGTAGTTAGTGCCATCGTTGGTGAATTCCCAACAGTCTGTTGTTTCATTCCAACGAAGAGCTACGTTTGTTGAAGTTCCGCGTTCTACTTCGATCCCAGCATTGACTGATGGAGTTCCTGCTTCATTATTATTTAATATAATGATATTATCATCAATCGTTAAAGTCTCTGTATTAAGCGTTGTTGTTGTTCCAGAAACTGTGAGATTTCCAGAAACTGTTAAGTTTCCAGCTACAGTTGGGTTTGATGTGTTCACCCAAGCTGAACCATTGTATGAAAGAACTTGATTGGTTGCTGCTGTAGTAATTGTTACATCAGATAGGTCTGTAATGCCTAATGTTTCGGTGATTACAGCATTGATCCAAGCTGAACCGTTATACTTAAGAAACTGACCATTGGTAGCTGAAGTGATTGTTACTCCACCGATGTCATCGATGTCATTAATTGTTGGAATAGCACCCCACTCAAGACCAGATGTGGCTGTAGAGTTCGCCTTCAAATAATATCCATCAGTACCAGCAGCTAAACGGGCGACTGTATTGTCCGCTGATCCAACAACAAGATCACCCTTAGCATCAATTAGTGATTTCAATACTGCGTTGTTGCCGGCATCAGAGACAGCTATTGTTGCAGCATTTTGAACAAATGCTGTAGTTGCCAATTGAGTGTTGCTAGTTGCATTTGCTGCTGTAGGAGCTGTAGGTACTCCAGTCAATGCTGGATCAGCTAAAGTTGCGTAGCCAGCGAATGATACGCTAGACGTTTCTTTACCAGATACTCTACCATAAGAATCTACAGTTAATCCACTAATAAATGAAGTGGTATTTGCGCCAGAAGTATTTGTCTGGCTAACTGTTGCTAAATCAATACTGTCTGCGTTAATAACAATTCTTGAAGAAGAAGCAGTTGCGACATCAAGTACATTACCGGTGCTTGTTAAACCAGCACCAGCTGTAAATGTTGCAGTTCCAGTAAACTGAGCGAAGGTTAAAGAATCTGTTCCAAAAACAATTGCATTATTTGTGCCAGTTCCAGTAGTGGTCAATGTAAATCCTTGGCCACCATTATTGGTTCCACTTACTACGTAAACTGAATCACCAGTAGAAACTTGACCAGGAACACTATTATTAGAATCAGTACGACGAGTTAACACGAATGGAGTTGATACGCTACCTTGTTCGGTAATTGTGTATATTCCGTTTTGTGTTGCGTCTGCTTGATTTTTTACTAAAATGCTTTTGCCTGTAGTTTGAGCAGAGCCGTCAACGGTTAATCTTCCGTTAGTATCGCCTGTTAATGTAGCACCTACACCCGATGTACCATTAGCGTATGTGCTAGCTGGTAAAGCTGCAGCTGTAGCAAACGCTACGGCTTCGTGCCAATTTAAACCAGCAGCTACGGTATCAACATAACCTCTTGTGGCAAGTGATGTCGAAGTAGTGCCTGCGTTTGAAGTGACAACTGAAAGAACGTTCAATGTTCCGTCTACTGCTATATTACCAACGACTGTACCAGCTGAGTTTTTAAATTCTGCTAATGGAGCGCTTGCTCCAGACGCTGCTTTGATTACGAAAGATTCATCGTATACTGTAATCTCAGGTGCGGTTTCAATTCTTAAGCGGGCCATATTACTCCTAGTGTGGGTTTTAAAACAACTAGGGATATAGTAATGGGTTAGTTAAAGAATTATTGTGTTATTCTCTTTAAAAATTCTAACATTTTTCCCGTATATTTAATACGCCCAAAATGGGTTAAGTTAATAGTTGGATCAACCCAAATTTTTCCGCCCATCTTCTGCCAGTATCTACAGAAGCCGTAATCCTCAGACAAAAATCTTCCGTCATCATCTACATAAGAATTAAATAAAGCGTAGGCGTTTTCTATCTCTCCCCCATGCAAAGCGCCTGTATCATCTTTGTATTTTAACTTTTTATACTTCTTAAACATCTTGTCAAATACTTGACGCTTGATAAGCATAAAACCAGTCCCGGCTTCGTAGCATTCGATTGCTCCGTTATCAATATTTAATTGATTCTCACCTGGCTTTGTCATATGCACTACATATCTGCT
>B570J29032_109958834_pt1 | contig 15268 bp, 13 predicted proteins | sample LakMenEpi16Nov12_FD_29032 | JGI IMG/M metagenome (IMG submission 29032) | reverse complement strand
AATATTCCATTGATAAAACTATGACTTTGCGGCGTGCTATACAACTTAGCCAATTCGAGGTATTCGTTTATACTAACCTTAACTGGAATGTAAGGAAAATATAACAACTCACACAAGGCCATCTTCATCAAAATCATGTCTACTAAGGCAATTCTATCTTCGTCCCAATTTTTTGTACGTGCCGTTATAAGGTCGGTGATTTCTGCTTCATCTTGGATATAGCGGTCGAATAAATCTTTTAAAAACTTCAAATCTTCCTCTTCATCCTTGTGTTTTTGTGGCAAAAATCCCATTTGAGTTGGCTTCAAATCCTTTAACAATCTTTGTAGGGTTGTTAAAATTAAAACCTGATCATCGTCCCAATTTAGATATCTTTCTTCTAGGTATGTAAAGAACACATCTTCATCTGCAAAAACAATTTCGAAAAGTGTGGTAGTAAAATCTTTATCGTGCGCATAAGTATTCTCCTTATTACTTGCGTAATTAGCCACCCAGTTCTTGTCTTTTATCTCATTCCAAAAACCACGCAATAGATCGGCACTTTGACTCCAATTTACTTTTAGCTTTTTTTGCGCATCTTTCAACATAAGGTCATTGGCTAATTGAACCAATACCTTATTTGCTAAAATACGCTCAAGCAATTCAATTTGTTCTGGTGCCGGGATATACTTTGCTTTTTGTCCTTCAAGCTCTGATTCTAAAAAATCTAAAAACGCCTCAGGGAAAGAAAGTACGAACACAAAAAGCTCATAAGTTTTATCTAAACCCTCGAACAATTTTTTTCTGTAAAGGGCAACATTAGGCTGTTCCTCTCTAGAGAGGGCATAAAGTGTTTGAAATGCCTTTATTCTTAAAAACCTGCGATTGAGCATTAATAGGTAGACCTCACTTTGGCGATATCTTGAATACGTTTTTCTGCAAGGTTGGTTGCAGCTTGTTGCGTATGTAATTTTTGGTCGGCAGAGATTTTTAGTATTTCTAAAGTAACATCATAAATGTGTTCTGCCTTTCGGTAGGCTGTTTCTTTGTTGTATCCAATATGTTCTTGGTAAACATTTATTAAGCCACCTGCATTTATTAAAAAATCTGGTGCATAGGTAATACCCTTGTTCATAAGCAATGGGCCATGAATGTTTTCATCTGCCAATTGGTTATTTGCTGCACCCGCAACTATCGCACATTTTAAGCTAGCAATATTTGCATCATTCAAAATAGCACCCAAGGCGCAAGGGGCAAAAACATCTACATCTTGACTATAAATTTCATCACCATTTACCACTTTAGCACCTAAGGTATCGGCATAATGTTTTAGCATTTCGGCATTAATATCGCTAATGGTAAGAATTGCACCTTCTTTATGCAAAAACTCTAATAAGTGTCCACCCACTTTTCCCACACCTTGCACAGCCACCTTTTTACCAGCTAGGCTGTCTGAACCAAAAACATTTTTGGCACTTGCCTTCATTCCCATGTATACGCCATATGCGGTAACAGGACTTGGATCGCCACCACCACCCATACTTTCTGGCAAACCAACAACATGGTCGGTTTCCATATTCACGTACTCCATATCTTTGGTGGTAGTATTAACGTCTTCAGCGGTAATATACTTTCCATTCAAATTTTCTACAAAACGACCAAACTTACGCATTAAAGCTTCTGTTTTAATTTTGGTAGCATCACCAATAATTACCGCCTTGGCTCCCCCCAAATTAAGTCCAGAAATAGCAGCCTTGTAAGTCATTCCTCTTGAGAGACGCATCACATCATTTATGGCTTCTGCATCATTTTTATAATTCCAAACACGGGTACCCCCAAGGCCTGGGCCTAAAACAGTATTGTGAATGGCAATTATAGCCTTAAGGCCAGTAGCATTGTCGTTACAAAAAACAATTTGCTCGTGGTCGTAGGTTGCTAACAAGCTAAAAATCTCCTGGTTATCCATAATTTAGTAATAAAGGGGTTCAAAAATTTGTGGCGCAAAAGTAGGGTTATTTTTTGTTTTTCAAGGTGCAATTTAGGGATCAATTAAATTGTAGCCAGATTTGAGTTAATTTGCAGCATTATAGTAATTGTGAAACCCCTGCGTTACCTCAGAAAGTATTTTTACAAATACCGAGTAAGACTTTTACTGGGCGTTCTTTTTGTGGCCAGCTCAAACCTTTTTGCCATTTTCCCTGCACAAAAAGTTAGGGATGCCATAGATTTAATAAAAGAAAGATTGGGGAGTTTGAATGATTTAAAAGGAGAAGCTCGCCAAATAGTTATAGACCAAATTAGCAATGAAGTGCTTTATTTTGCCTTCTTGGTAATTGCCTTTGCCATACTTAGGGGTATTTTTATGTACCTCATGCGCCAAACCATAATAGTAATGAGCCGGCATATAGAGTATGATTTAAAAAACGAAATTTATAACCATTATCAAAAATTAGATCAAGGCTTTTATCGCGCCAACCGCACTGGCGATCTAATGGCACGCATTAGCGAAGATGTAAGCAGAGTAAGGATGTACACAGGGCCAGCCATTATGTATGCCATAAATTTAGTGGTAACCATTGTATTATTGCTAACTGTAATGTTTACAGTAAATGTACGCTTAACTTGGCTCGTAATTTTACCCTTACCCTTCCTAAGTTATTTAATTTTTAGGGTTAATAATTTAATACACCACAAGAGCGATAAAATACAAGAACAGTTGTCGAACCTAACCTCTTTTGCCCAGGAAGCATTTTCTGGAATACGGGTTATAAAATCATTTGCAGCCGAAAAAGAAAATTATGCTTGGTTCAAAAAGGAAACAGAAGATTACCGTGTTAAGCAATTGGATCTGGCAAAAGTGGATGCTATTTTTTTTCCGCTCATGGTTTTTTTAACCGGCTTAAGTACAATCATTACTGTTTATGCGGGTGGCATGGAGGTTCTAGCTGGCAGGGCAAGTATTGGAAATATTGCTGAATTTATAATGTATGTGCACCTTCTTACCTGGCCAGTAACTAGTTTGGGATATACCACCAGCCTTATCCAAAGAGCTGCAGCCTCTCAACAGCGCATTAATGAATTTCTTGAAACCAAGCCAAGTCTAAATTCCGAAGAAACTGGCTACCAAGAATTTGAAAATTATATAGCCCTCCAAAATGTTTCCTACACCTACCCTGGCAAAAAAATTCCTGCCTTAAACAATATTTCTCTGCGCATAAACAAAGGCAGCACCTTTGCCATATTAGGCAATACCGGTTCTGGAAAAACAACCTTAGTGCAGTTGTTATTAAGAGTAATGGACCCAAGTGGCGGAGAGCTTTGCATCGATCAAACGCCTTTATCTAACGCCAACCTAAGGGCATGGAAAAAACGGATTGGCTATGTGCCACAAGATGTATTTTTATTTAGTGATACCATAGCAGGAAATATTGCATTTGGGCAAATAGATAAAGTTGCAGAAACTGACCCTAAGGTAATAAATGCTGCTAAAATGGCTGCAATTCACAGCAATATTGAAGAATTTAAAGAAGGCTACCAAACAAGAGTAGGCGAAAGAGGCATCACCCTAAGTGGAGGGCAAAAACAACGTGTGGCAATGGCTAGAGCTTTTATTAAGGAGCCAGAGATTTTAATTTTAGACGATTGCTTGAGCGCTCTGGATACAAAAACTGAAGCTCAAATATTAGTAAACTTAGAAACCCTTAAAAAAGGGAAAACTACTATAATCGTGAGTCATAGAGCCTCCTCGGTAAAAGCAGCAGACCATATTATTGTGCTAAACCAAGGTGAAATTATGGAACAAGGTACACACCGTGAATTAATTGCAAAAAACGGCATGTACAAAGAAATTTTTGATAAACAAACCAAGGACGAATAGCAGTTATTTAATAATGAAATTCTTGTTTTTTTGTCAATTAAAAAAAATGTTTTGAAATGAAAAGGCTAACCTATATTTTGCCGGCACAATTAGCCATAATGCATGGAAGATTACAATAAAAACGATAGCCAAGAAATATTCTCAAAGAAAATAAGAGCTGGTAAACGAACTTACTTTTTCGATGTAAAATCTACTAGAGCCAAAGATTACTTTATCACCATTACTGAAAGCAAAAAATCTTTTGAGGATGGTAATTATGTAAAACACAAAATCTTTCTTTACAAAGAAGATTTTAATAAATTTATGGATGCCTTAAACGAAACTATTGGCCACATAAAAACGGATTTAATGCCTGATTATAATTTTGATGAATTTAGGCCAGAAAACTTTGACCATGCAGAAGGTGAGCCATTTATGGCCGAAAAATCCTAAAATGAAAGATTAATAATATGTTAAAAAGATATACCTATATTCGCAAACCTTAAAACAGAAAATAATATGAAAAAGCTAATCAAATCAATGTTCATGCTTACAGCTTTAAGCACGGCATTACTAATGACCTCTTGCGGAGATGATACAAAAACTCCAGAACCAGAAACTGCAGCTCCAACTGTAACATTAAACAATGATGTAAAAACTGGTTTCATTTCTTTAACTGCAGATTCTGTAACTTTAAATATCGTTGCTAGTGCAGATGCTGGTCGTAAAATTAAAAAAATTACTATAACACGTGCGGTTTCTGGCCAAGCTACAGCCACTCTTAGAGATACAGCATATGATGCTAAAGATGTAGTAACTAGCTATTTTGATGTAATTGGCGCAGTAAACATTAATGAAGAAGATAAAATCACTTACGCTGTTACAGTAAAAGATGATAAAGATAAATCTACAACTAAAACTTATGAGTTAACTGTTGCCAGTATGGCTACCTCTGGTCAAATTTTATTAGGAGCGCCTAGCAATACTTCTAACGAATACCGTTTTTACGGTGTTGCAGATAATTTCCGCAGATACCGCGCTGGTGCCACTGGTGTAGATTTAGCAAAAAACAACTCTGCTAAAATTGATTTCGTTTATTTCTACAATGTTGCTGGTTCTGTAGGAAATGCTATCTATTCTCCAGATTTCGCCTTCCCTGCCGGTTCTGGTTGGAATGCAGAAATTGCTACTTGGCCTACTAAAAATAAAACTATTTATAAAGTGGCAGACATAACACCTGCTGCATTTAACGCTTTAAATAGCACTCAATTCTTAACAGAATTAGACAATATAGATTTTACTCTTGGTGGCTTAGATAGAATTGCAAATCTTGCATCAAACACTGTTTTAGCTTACAAAGCATCTAATGGTAAAAGGGGCTTAATCCTTGTGGTAGCCGCCTCTGTTAGTGCAACTAGTTCAATTACTTTGGTAACAAAAGCTGAATTGTAAGAACAATTTAATATTAACTTTAAAGGCCGTTTCATTTGAAACGGCCTTTTTTTTATATTTACCACATGAAGAAAATTGCTGTATTTACCTCTGGCGGAGATTCTCCTGGAATGAATGCTTGCGTGCGCGCTGTAGTTAGAACTGCTATTTATAATAATGTTGAAGTAGTTGGTATTATGCAAGGCTATAAAGGAATGATAGAGGGTGGCGATAATTTTGTGCCACTCACCTCAAGGTCTGTTGGAAATATCATTCAACGTGGCGGAACCATACTTAAATCATCGCGCAGCAAAGAATTTATGACGCCAGAAGGAAGAAAAAAGGCTAATGATAATTTGGTTGCTCATGGTATTGAAGGGATAGTTTGCATTGGCGGAAACGGTACTTTCACGGGTGCAGAAATCTTTTTTAATGAGTATGGTATTCCTTCTGTTGGCGCTCCGGGTACTATAGATAATGATTTGTATGGAACAGATTTAACTATAGGTTTTGATACAGCCATAAATACTGCGGTAGATGCCATAGATAAAATTAGAGATACAGCAGATAGTCATGGTAGAGCATTTTTTGTGGAAGTAATGGGAAGAGATGCTGGTTTTATTGCATTAGCTGCAACCATTGCTGGTGGCGCAGAAGTTGCTATGCTGCCAGAAATTAAAGAAGACCATTCTAGAATTGTGGAGTTTTTTAAAGATAGAGCCAATAGCAAAAAATCTTTCTCTATCATCATAGTTGCAGAAGGCAACTTTGAAGGAGGAGCCACTGCCATTTCAAATATTTTAAATAAAGAAATCCCGGGTTTCGAATCTAGAGTAGTTATCCTTGGGCATATTCAACGTGGCGGTTCTCCAACTGCTTACGATAGAGTGCTTGCCTCCAAACTTGGTTATGGCGCTGTTAATGCCCTACTAGCCGGTGAAAAAAATAAAATGGCGGGTTTAATTAATAATGTAATTACGCTTACTCCATTTAACGATGCCATTAATAAAAAGAAAAGCCTCAATGCCGACCTTTTAAATATGGTGGAAATATTTAATACCTAAACTAAAAATCGCTTAGCTTTTCCAATCTTATTTGCTATCGCCTTATTGCAGCCTTAATGGCAAAGGCTGTCTGCCTGCATTTGTTCCATCTTTATTTTGGGGCTAACATAAGGTATACCCAGGTTGAGTCCGCGTAACAAAAACAATACAGCAATTAAAATTGCAAAATAAGGACTTAAGGCATTTAGGCGAGAACGCACAGATTGAGAAAGAAATTGGCCTATTACAGAAACGCCAAACATCATAGGAAATGTACCTGCACCAAAACATGCCATAAAAAGTGCACCATCTAAAGCATTTTGCGTAACGCTTGCTCCTACTAAGGCTAAATATATAAAGCCACAAGGCAACAAACCATTTAACAAACCAATCATAAAAAGAGAAAATGGGTGCGTATTTCCCATGAGTTTACTAAACCAACCTTTACCTAACCATTTAAGAGGTTGCACAGACAAGGAGCGCCAACCCATCAATTGAAACAAGGCCCATGCAAATATGAAGACAGCAGCAGCAATGCTAAGACTCTGTTGTATGCCAGCCATTTTAAGGCCTGAACCAAACAAGCCCAACAACAAACCAAGAAGAGAATAAGTGAAGATACGACCAAAATTATAAAGCAATCTGCTAAAGTAGAATCCTAAACCTGTTAGATTTTTTGAGGGCAATGCAAAGGCAATGGGCCCGCACATACCTGCACAGTGAAAACTACCAAATAGCCCTGTTAAAAAGGCCGTAAGAAACAACATTAACGCTCTATTTTTTTATCCATATGGAACTGCTCTCCATATAAAGTCCAACTAAACTTTAAATTCCATCTTCCCCTCTCCAGATCGCGCATGGGGAATTGAAATACTTTTTTTGCTGGAATACTTAACATTACTTCTATATCCTTCTTCTTATCTGAAGGGCGATAAAAAAGCAATTTACCTTCTGTTATATCGGAAGACGACCTATTGATTAAAACCAAGGTTTGGTAGCCGCTATCATCATTAACTACATTCAGAACAATCATAGAATCTATTCCTGCACTATTGTCTATTTCCTTTTGATAGTTCAAACCCTTTTCATAATAATTGTCTTCCACCATAGGCACATCAGTTTGCATTATACGCACACTAAGGTAAATAATAAACCCCATAAATAGCAGGGCAAAGAATACCAATTTAGTTCCCCAATTTATTTTCATTTTACACCTTTTTTATACACCGGACCATTAAACTTAGATTTCATCTCTTCTATGAGTTTGCCATTGCTCAATACTTGAATTTTTATTGGCGTATTAATTTTTTCAATTGCACTCGGTTCAAACAATAAAAAGAAACTAACCTTGGCTACACTTTCTTTGTGCACTACCACATTGTTTCCCTCTACCAATCTAATTTCACCCATCTCAGGTTCAATTAACTTGAGTTCAATAGGTAGTTCATCAAAAGTTTTATTTACAAACTCTATCGAATACAAGTTACTTATTTTACCCTCTGCTTGCCTTTGGTATAGCATTCCAGGGGTGCGAAGCAAGGTTGTTTCTACTTGTTTACGAGTAGCTAATAAGTAAACAAATACGCTCAATAATGCTATCAAAACTACACCATAGGCACCATTTCTCAAATTTAATTTCAGCTTGGTGCCTTCATTAATATTGTTAAGCGATGCAAATCTCACCAAACCCTTAGGTTTTTCTATCTTTACCATTACCTCATCACAGGCGTCGATACAAGCAGTGCAGTTGATACACTCTAATTGAGTTCCATTTCTTATATCAATACCTGTAGGGCAAACATTTACACATAATTTACAATCTATGCAGTCTCCTTTAGGTTCTGGTTCCTCAGATTTTTTAAGTTTACCTCGAGGCTCACCACGTACAAAATCGTAGGCAACTACCATAGAGTTTTTATCTAACATAAGCCCTTGAAGCCTACCATAGGGACAAATGAAGATACAAACCAGTTCTCTTAGAGAAGAGAATACAAAATAAAACACGGTGGTAAAAATTGCCAATGCAGCAAATTTCCCAACATGCGCTAAGGGGCCATCGTGCACCAATAGTTTTAGCTCATCTATTCCTATAATATAACCTAAAAAGGTATTTGCTATTACAAAAGATAAAATCCAAAAAAGGGTATGCTTTGTTGCTCGCTTCACAAATTTTTCTATATTCCATTCTTGAGTAGCTAATTTCTTTTGTTGCGCACTATCCCCATCAATAAAGTATTCTATTTTTCTAAAGAGCATTTCCATAAAGATGGTTTGTGGGCAAGCCCAACCGCACCAAACCCTACCAAATAGCACTGTAAAAAGCACAATAAACAGAATAAAAGAAAGCATTAACAAGGCAAAGAGATTTAAGTCTTGAGGCCAAAACACCATACCAAATATTATGAACTTTCGTTCGAGCACATTTAAGAGCAAAAGTGGCCTGCCATTGAGCTTAAGAAAAGGGCCAGCAAACATGAGCGCCATTAATAACCAAGCAAACCAAGTACGGTAGTTATAATAATTACCCTTAGGCTTTTTAGGGTGAATCCAAAGTCGTTTACCTTTTTTATCTACATTAGAAAGTTCGTCTCTAAAATGGTCTTGGTCTAATGCGTTTTCGCTTTTCATTCTTTATACTAATTCATTGCTGTAGCAGGAATGGTAGTTGTAGAATCAGCGGTTGCAGGCACAGCTTCTCCTTCCAAGACACCTTGTGCCTCCTTAGATTTAGCTGGTGTAGTGCCTTGCAATGATTTTACATAGCTAGCCAATTCTTGCATTTGCTTGCCATTGAAGGTATTCTGCCAAGCTATCATACCTTTTGCTACAACGCCATATTTTATGGTTTTGAATATAGATTTCACATCGCCACCATGTATCCAATAAGCATCTGTTAAGTTAGGACCTACAGCACCGCCACCATCATTAACATGGCAAACGGCACATTTCTCTTGGTACATTTTCTCCCCATTGCTTAAGGCAGCTTTATCTGTTAATAAGGTTACACTGTTTTCATCAATTAAATTGCCTGCTTTAGCAAGGTAAGCCGCAACCTCTGCTTTAGATTCAGCAACTTCAGTAGTATACTCTTCATCTTGCAATTGACCAGTTTTAAAAACATGGTAATTGAGTAAATATAAAATACCCACCAATATAGTGGTATAAAAAATAAAGTTAAACCATGGAGGGGTTGGATTATCCAATTCTTTAATACCATCGTAATCCTCATCGAGTTCTAGCTCTTCTTCACTTTTCTCAGTTTTTAAGGCAGCAAATTTCTCCCACCAGGTTAGATTTACTTTGCCATTATCGTCTGTACGTAATTTTTGTGCGGCATTAGATAGTATTAATAATAAGAATATAGCTGTTAGTAAAAGTAAAGCATTTACAACGATTAGAATTGTTGATAAGCTAACATAATCATTTACCTCAGCAGTTTGAGCCTTAATTGTTCCTGCAACAAGAAACATAGCTACAGTAATAAATATTTTATTTCTCATGTGAATGTTTATTAATTTTCAAAGGGTTTATCTTCCATGTCTTTGATATAACTTTTATCGGCTGTAAAAGTCCACCATAAAACACCCACAAAGAATAAGAAGAATACAATTAAGGAAAATATGAGGTACCCATCCTGAATACCACTCATGCTTTGTATGTGTTGTTTAAACATGGTTTAAAATTTATTTACTTGTGGTGTTACTTAATTTAATGTCTGTACCTAGACGCTGCAAATAAGCTATCATGGCCACAATTTCTTTCTGTGGTTCAACAGGATAACCTTCCTTTGTTAAATTACTAGCAATCTTCTCCGCTTGTTTCAATAAATCGGCTTCTGCTATCTCTTCAAAACCTGCTTCATAAGGAACACCTAGCGTGCGCATAGCATTAATCTTATCCTTGGTATTTGCAGTATTTAAATCATCTTCTGCTAACCATGGGTAAGCAGGCATCAAAGAGCCTGGCGACATAGAGCTTGGTTCTATCATATGATTGTAATGCCAGCTATCTGGATACTTACCACCAACACGCATTAAATCTGGGCCCGTTCTTTTTGAACCCCATAAGAATGGATGATCATAAACATACTCCCCGGCCTTAGAATATTCGCCATAACGCTCTGTCTCGCTGCGAAAAGGACGAATCATTTGTGAATGGCAACCCACGCAACCTTCCCTAATATAAATATCTCTCCCTTGCAATTCTAATGGGGTATAAGGCTTTACACTTGTAATGGTTTTAATATTACTCTTAATGGTTATCATAGGAATAATCTCTATTAAACCACCTATAAGTACTACTAAAATGGTAAGCACAGTAAAAGTCATTGGTTTTCTTTCGAAAGCTTTATGCCAATACTTGTTATGGCCTTCTGGCTTATAATCTTTCTCCAATGCTGGAGCAGAAGCAGCTTCATTAGCGATTAATTTACCAGAGGCAGCAGTTTTAACCAAATTGTAAATCATCACAAATAAACCACTTAAGAATAAAGTACCACCAATAGAACGCATGATATGCATTGGGATTACTTGCAATGTTGTTTCTAAGAAGTTAGGATATTTTAACAAGCCTTCTGGTGTAAACTCTTTCCACATCATTCCTTGCGCAAAACCCGACCAATACATTGGAATAGCATAGAATAAAATGCCGAGAGTAGAAATCCAGAAATGTGTATTTGCTAAAGATTTTGAATACAACTTGGTGCCATAAATTTTGGGTACTAACCAATAAAACATACCAAAGGTCATTAATCCATTCCATCCTAAGGCACCTGTATGCACGTGCGCAACAATCCAATCTGTAAAGTGAGCAATCGCATTGATATTCTTTAAACTTAACATTGGACCTTCAAAAGTTGCCATACCATAAGCAGTTACACCTACAGCAAAAAACTTCAAGGTAGGTTCATCTCTTACCTTATCCCAGGCTCCACGTAAAGTTAATAAACCATTGATCATACCACCCCAAGATGGTGCAATAAGCATGATAGAAAATACTACACCTAAAGACTGTGCCCAATCTGGCAATGAGCTATATAACAAATGGTGAGGACCCGCCCAAATGTATAAGAAGATGAGGGTCCAAAAGTGTATAATAGATAATTTATAAGAATATACGGGGCGATTTACTGCTTTAGGCAAATAGTAATACATTAATCCTAAATAAGGCGTAGTTAAAAAGAAAGCCACCGCATTGTGGCCATACCACCATTGTACTAAGGCATCTTGAACACCTGCATACACCATATAACTTTTTGTCAAACTAATAGGCAATTCAATTGAATTTACTATGTGTAATACCGCAACGGTTACAAAGGTGGCTAAGTAAAACCAGATGGCAACATACATGTGGCGCTCTCTGCGCTTAATAATTGTGCCTATCATATTAACCCCAAAGGCTACCCAAACTAAAGCGATAGCAATATCTATTGGCCATTCTAACTCAGCATACTCTTTAGAACTGGTAAGTCCTAAAGGCAAAGTAATAGCTGCAGCAAGAATGATTAATTGCCATCCCCAGAAATGTAAATTACTCAGAAAATCACTAAATAACCTTGCTTTACACAAACGTTGTAAAGAATAATAAATACCTGCAAATATTGCATTACCCACAAATGCAAAAATCACCGCATTGGTGTGTAAAGGTCTAATGCGACCAAATGAAATATAAGGAAGGTTAAAATTGAACGCGGGATAATACAGCTGAATCGCTGCAATTAAACCCACTAACATTCCAACAACCCCAAAAATTACTGAGGCAATGATGAAATTCCGGACTACCCGGTTATCGTAGTTGAAGTTTTCTATTTGCATAGGTGTTGAATTTGAATTTCGGAATCAAAAATATATGCCAGCTTCAGACAGAAAAATGACATTACTTATAGCAAGCACTGATTTTTATCAGTTTATTTTTTATCCGAATTAACCGGAATAGTATTGGCATCCCCTGTAATAGGCTTATCCTCAAAAAGTATGCGCACAGAGGGAGTGTAGTCATCATCCATCTGCCCACTTTTAACAGTCCAAATAAATGCCCCTAAAAATCCTAAGGCTAAAAAAAGGCTACAACCTATCAATAAAAATATAATATTCATTTGGATAAAAATTAATTGTAAGCAATACCTTTAAATAATCCTCTTCTCTTGGCATAAAGCCAGGTTCCTAAAGTGGTAAAACTAATAACACTAACACTACTTAAAGGCATAAGAATTGCGGCAACAATAGGCGACATAGTACCTGTTACAGCGAAGCTTAGCCCAACAATATTATATAAGAGAGAAATTACGAAGCTCATACGAATTACACGCATGGTATCTTTGGCATAAACAAAAAACTTTGCTAGCCTAGTAAAAACAGAAGCATCCATGATGATATCGCTGGAAGGCGAAAAATTGGCAGTATCTTCACTAACAGAAATACCCAAGTTAGCTGCTTTTAACGCACCGGCATCATTTAAACCATCGCCAACCATAGCTACTTGAGCTCCATTAGCCTTGAGGTTATTGATAAAAAGCAGTTTTTCGGAAGGACTTTGATGAAAGTGCAGCTCGGTTCCTAATGGAAAAAAATGTTGTAATCTTGTTTTTTCAGCATCATTATCGCCAGATATTAAACTCATTCGTTTTGAACCTAATTGTGCTATTACCTCCTTTAAACCAGCTCTGTAAGCATGTGTAATTTTAAAGAAGCCCTTGTATTGCCCATTCAGTTGTATACCAACATAAGATGAAAGTTGATCTGCATTGGGTTCAAAACCTGTTAACCCCAAAAAAGTTGCCGAACCCAGCATTGTAATTATGCCGTTAATATTTGCTGAAACACCTTTACCGCCTAACTCTTTAAACTGAAGCACATCCCACTTATTGGCATAATTAGGCATTAAATGATTTGCAATTTTTTTACTTAAGGGGTGAATAGAATTATTGGCGATGGCATAAACGGATTTCCATTCCTCTTCTGTTAATGCATCACCTACAAATTGAATACTTGCCTCTGCCGCTTGGGTTATAGTGCCTGTTTTATCAAAAACAATATGGTCTATTTTAGCCATCTGTTCTATAATCTCTGGCGATTTTAAATAAAACTTCGCTCTTCCCAACATGGTTAAACCATTGCCTAAGGCAAAAGGGCTAGAAAGGGCAAGGGCGCATGGGCAAGCAATAATTAAGACGGCAGAAAACGCTGCTAAACTTTTGGTTGGATCAAATAGTAACCAAAAAATACCTGCACTTAAAGCTATTGCAATGAGGGCTATGGTAAAATACTTACTTACTATAGATTGAAAAGTAATGATTTGACTTTTTCTATCTTTTGCAAAATGCTCACTATTCCAAAGCTGTGTTAAATAACTTTGAGAAACAGGCTTACACACTTCTAATTCTATGGCTGCACCAATTTGTCTGCCACCAGCATAAACTACTTCACCCAAAACTTTCTCTATGGGCAAACTTTCTCCTGTAACAAAACTAAAATCAATTTTTGCTTCACCATTTAAGAGAATGGCATCGGCAGGTACTATTTCTTGGTGCCTAATGAGCATCCTATCTCCTACCTTTAATTTAGTAACAGGAACAGTGAGTTCTTTACCTTCTTTAAGCAAGGAAACTGCCACAGGAAAGTAGGATTTATAATCTCTTTCGAAAGACAAAGTATCGAAAGTTCTTTGTTGAATCCATTTGCCAATAAGCAAGAAAAATACTAGCCCTGCTAGGGTGTCGAAAAAGCCAATACCAGAATGCGAAATAACCTCGTAACTACTTCTTAAAAACATAACTAAAATTCCTAGCGCCAATGGAAAATCTATATTGATTATTTTCTTTCTTAAACTTTGATAAGCTGAAATAAAATACCCTTGAGCACTATATAAAAAAACAGGTATGGCCAATGCCATATTTAAGTACCCAAATAAAGGAGAAAAGGAAGCAGTTGAACTGCTATCTAAACCAAAATACTCTGGAAAACTGATAAGCATGATATTTCCAAAGCTAAATCCTGCCACCCCTAATTGGTACAATAATTTTTTATTGTTTACCTGAACCTTGGTTTCTTCTAAATGACTTAAACTTAAAGAAGGTTCATAACCTAAAGTACTAAGTAATTCAACAATTTTGCGTAAGGAAGTATGTTGAACTTGATAAGTTATAGTAAGTTGTTTTTTTAGGAAATCTACCCTAGAAAAGGAAATTCCTTTCTCTAATTTATACAAACTTTCGAGCAACCAAATACAACTACTACAATGCATGGTTGGAATATGTAAACTAATTTTGGCTTGCTTAGCATCCTTATAATCTAATAATTGTTTTTCAATTTCAGCATCCTCTAAATAAGCAAATTTTACGCTTGAAATAGGATTTTTGCGCGTAAGTCCAGGGGTATCTGTGAGGCTATAATAATCGCACATATTATTACCTGCCAATAACTCGTAAACCCCTTGGCAACCTTGGCAACAAAAAGATTTGTCATCAAAAAGAATACTTGCCTTAGGCAATTTATCGCCACAATGAAAACAAGTGGTACCAACTACTATATTAACTGTTTCTGCCACCATATTACTATACTAAAAAAATGGAACGTTGTTCATCTATAAAAAATGATTTTTCTTTATTAAAGAATAAATCTTCCAGAATTTCATTTTTGTTTACTCCAGAAACCAACAAAAACGAAGGCATATCTTTCAAGAGATTTCGCAACTCATGGTAATAATTATCAGGGTAAACACGGTGCATGTAAAAATTAGACTTGTATCTCTTCAGATAATCAATTACAGGCTTTTCATTCTCCATGCTAGCGTCTGTTACTACTATATTTAAAGTAACTCTATTAGCTTGTAACTGCTCTCCCATTAGATAAGTAAATAATTTGATGGCTTTAAAGGAACGGTTACTACCATCATAAATGAGCACTATATTCTGAAAAGAGGGTTGCTCACAGCTAATTAATAAAATTGGACATTTTGCATT
>B570J29032_109958839_pt1 | contig 15310 bp, 15 predicted proteins | sample LakMenEpi16Nov12_FD_29032 | JGI IMG/M metagenome (IMG submission 29032) | reverse complement strand
CGGCAGCGCATCGAGCCCCTGCTGCGCCCTGCTACACGGATCCTGCCGATGGCCCGGGGGGCGATCGATCCTCTGCTGGTGTTCGATAGGCAGGCGCGTCCCGCTGATCACGATCATCCCGGGCACGACCACGATCATCACGACCACAGCCATGTGGCCATGGCATCTCTGGTGGTGCGCCGTTCCGGCCCCTGGGAGCGATCTGATCTTGAACAGAGGCTGCGCCGTCTCCTGGATCGTGAGCCCATACTTCGCCTCAAGGGCCGGCTCGTTCAGGCCGAACGATCCTTGCCGTTGCAGATTCAGGCAGTCGGCCCGCGCCTGGAATGCTGGTACGAAGGTGAAGTCTGCGGCGATCAGCCGCAGGAGGGCCTCGAGCTCGTGGTGCTCGCCGCCCTGTCCGACCGGGATCGTCTGGCAGCTGCCTTCGAGACCCTCTGAGACCGGCATTGCCCACCCTCTGCCGACTCGTCAGTCGAGCGGGATGTCGCCCCTGGCGCAATAGCCATCCCAGCAGAGGCTGGTGTCAGCTTCCCAGCGGCTTGTCACCGATCGCCAGCCGCCCTGCTGACGCACGCGCACAGCGCCATCACCATCGTGCCGGAACTCCACCTGCTGGTCACCGATCAGCAGGTACCAGTGCATGCCCACCTGCTCCACCTGCATGCGACAGGGCAGCCAGAGGCCCTGGCCGATGCGGCACTCCAGGGGCAGCGTGAGGGGCTTGCCTTCGACAGCATCGGGGCTGCGGCCATGGGCGTGGACCATTCCAGGTTGGCTGAACGGCTGGGCCACGCCGAGCGCCCCGGCCAGGGCCAGCTGGCACAGCCCGACTGCGCTGATCGGCCGGGGGGGGCACAGGGGCGGCACGCCGGATGCGGAGATGGTGTGCTTCCACACTGATCAGCACCGCCATGCACGGAGCGGTGGCCTGCCAAGATTTAACAAAAGCCAGTGCACCGGTGCCCCTTTTCATCGCCCGCGTTCAGGTCTCCCTTCGGCCTTCCGTGCTCGACCCTGCCGGTGAAGCGACCCGGGCCGCCGCCGACCGCCTCGGGGTGGAGGGGGTGCAGCGGCTGCGCATCGGCAAGGCGATCGAGGTGGATCTCGAAGCGCCGGATCGTGCCACGGCCCAGGCGCGTCTGGAGTTCCTCAGCGACCGGCTGCTTGCCAATCCCGTCATCGAGGACTGGCGCCTCGAGATCAGCGAAGCCGTTTGAGGAGGCGGCCATGACGATCGGAATCGTGGTGTTCCCGGGATCCAACTGCGACCGGGATGTGCAATGGGCACTGCAGGGCTGTCTGGGCCATACCACCCGTTTCCTCTGGCATGGGGAACGCGACATCAGCGGCCTGGAGGCGGTGGTGCTGCCGGGTGGTTTCAGCTATGGCGATTACCTGCGCTGCGGCGCCATCGCCCGCTTTGCCCCCGTGCTGGAGGAGGTGCGCGCCTTCGCGGCTCGGGGCGGACCGGTGCTGGGCATCTGCAACGGCTTTCAGGTGCTCACCGAAATGGGGCTTCTGCCCGGTGCCCTCACCCGCAACCGCAACCTGCATTTTCTCTGCGAACCGGCCGAGCTGCTGGTGAGCCCAGGTTCTTGCCACTGGCTGCAGGGCTATGGGGAAGGTGAGAGGATCAGCCTGCCGATCGCCCATGGGGACGGTCGCTACCAGCTTGAAGCCGATGAACTGCAGCGCCTCGAGGAGCGGGGCAGTGTGGTGCTGCGATACGCACGCAACCCCAATGGATCGATGGCCGATGTGGCCGGCCTCACCAACTCCGCCGGCAACGTTCTCGGCCTGATGCCCCATCCGGAGCGCGCCTGCGACCCCTGCACCGGTGGGGTGGACGGTCGCCGTCTGCTGGAGGCAGCCCTCAGCTGAACATGCCCGTCCTGGGCAGCCTTCGGGCAGACAAAAAAGGGGAGAGAACCATCCCTCCCCAGGAAACGAACCCGCCGGGACCGGCTCAGTTGACGGCAGCAAAGAAATCCTTGCTCTTGACCGGATCGGGATTCATGGTTTTCTCGCCGGGCTGCCAGTTGGCAGGGCAGACCTCATCGGGGTGCGACTGCACATACTGGAATGCCTGGAGTACCCGCAGGGTTTCGTCGACGCTGCGGCCCACCGGCAGGTTGTTGATCGTGCTGTGCATGATCACACCGTCGGGGTCGATGATGAACAGACCGCGCAGGGCGACGCCGGCCTCTTCATCAAGCACTTCGTAGGCGCGGGCGATCTCCTTTTTGAGGTCGGCGACCAGCGGATAGGCGATGTCGCCGAGGCCGCCCTGCTTGCGATCGGTCTGGACCCAGGCGAGGTGGCTGAACTGGCTGTCGACGGAAACGCCGAGAACTTCCGTGTTGCGGCTGGTGAAATCGCCGTAGCGGTCGCTGAAGGCGGTGATCTCCGTCGGGCATACGAAGGTGAAGTCGAGCGGATAGAAGAACAGCACCACGTACTTGCCGCGGTACTGGGAGAGGGAGACCTCCTTGAACTCCTGATCCACGACCGCGGTGGCGGTGAAATCGGGGGCCTGCAGACCGACGAGCCTGGTCATGGGGATGAGCGATGTGGAAGGGGAAGAAGGAGGCAACCGACCGGAGCTGAAACGCAGGCCCCGACTGGGCCAGGGCGAAGTCGGTCCGACTATCGGTTACAACCTTCTCAACATATCACGGATTGGGCGTTCGCCGCGGTCGTATCAAGCCATAGGCTGTATGGATCTAACGCTTGCCTTTCATGAGCTGGGATCCGTCCGTGCTGCGCAAATACAACAGCACCGGCCACTTCCGCCTGCTCAATCAGGTGCGCGGCGAACTGAAAGCCAATCCCCTGGTGCGACCAGCCGAAGGGGAATCCGTGGCTGTGGCCAACCGCAGCCGCAGCCTCAGCAGGGCACTGCTGGTAAGGCCCCAGGGCATGGCGCCGGCGCGAGCCCGCCGAACGGCTGCTGCATATCCCTCCGTCACAGTGGTAAGTGCGGCCACTGTCGACGGCCAGGAGCAGGGCGGCGGCAGCTTCCGCGACAGGCTCAATCAGATCGACATGCGTTGATCCAGCGACCTGGATCCGATTCGACAGACCGCTGCCTGCACGGACGACAATATGGCTCGGGGGAGACTTGAACTCCCGACCTTGGGGTTATGAATCCCACGCTCTAACCAGCTGAGCTACCGAGCCGCGGCAAATACAGTGTAAGTCACGGTGCAGCCGCCCCAGGCTGCCGCGGGGCCGGTGCGACAGCGGCGCACCGGCACAAAACCGCGATCAGGCCCTTGGTGGCAGAACCTGCAGGGGATTGATGGCGCCGCTACCGGGGCTGTGGATCTCAAAGTGCAGGTGGGGACCGGTGCTGCGCCCCGTGCTGCCCATCTGGCTGATGGTCTGACCCTGCTCGACCGTCTCGCCCGTGCGCACCAGGATGCGGCTGTTGTGGGCGTAGAGGCTCGTGCTGCCGTCGTCGTGGGTGATCTCCACCAGATAGCCGTAGCCACCGTCGTGCCAGCCGGCAAAGGTGACGCGACCGGAGGCGGCTGCCACGATCGGAGTGCCTACGTTGTTGGCCACGTCGATGCCCTTGTGCATGCGGCCCCAGCGCCAGCCATAGCCGGAGGTGAAGATCCCTTGCGCGGGCCAGATCCAGCTGCTGGCGTAGCGGAAACCGCCAGGACGCTCCGGACCGTAATCCGGGGAGTCGGGCCAGCTGACGCCACCGCTGCCTGTGGGCTTGATGGCGATGGTGCTGCGCGCGCGCAAAGCCGCTCCGGCAGAGGAAGGAGCAACCCGAACCCTGCTGCCGACCACCAGTCGTGAGAATTCCAGCTCGGGATTGAGCCGGAGCAGGTCGGCCAGGGTCATGCCGTAGCGCTGAGCAATGGTCAAGAGGGTGTCGCCCATCCGCACCATGCCCGCGTTGAGCGCTGCTACAGGCGGAGGTGCCATCACAGGCAGGCTGCTGCGCAGACCGGACAGGTCGAGCGAGGCGACACGGGCGACTTCCGAAGACTTGGCGGTGGGAAGGGCCAGCCAGTCGCCAGGCTGGAAACGGTGGTCCTCGTTGGTGGCGTTGAGCCGGGCCAGCCGGGTTTCGTCTTCGGAGAGCTGCAGGGACAGCTCCTCAATCGTGACGGCCTGGCGCACGGGGACCCAGACGGTGTCGCGGCTCTGGCTCAGGGAAGCAAGGAGAAGATCGTTGGAGGCGGACCGTCCCAGGTCTTCCGTGGCGATACCCACCAAAGGCACCGTCGCAGCGGAACTGACGAAAGCGGTAAGGATCCATCGGTAAGGCTTCATGCAGTTTCACCCATTGGACAAAACCCGGAGGAGAAGCCGACATCCCTCGGGTCCGGCAGAGAGTAACCACATGAACACCGCAGGGCAAGGGCGGTGGTGCCATCGAACGCTTCGTCCCCCCTTGCCGCCTGGGACACGTCCTGGGGCGCAGCTTTCGCGAAGAAAGTGGCTGAGCGCAGCTGCCGCAGTTGATCAGCCGGAATGATTGAACTGCCGCAGCGCTTCGAAGACGACAACTCCCACGGCCACCGAAAGGTTGAGGCTGCGCACCCCGGATGTGCCCTGGCGAACATTTCGGGGCATCGGAATGGTCAATCGCCGATCTGCCTGCCGCTGCACCTCCTCGGGCAGACCGTCGCTTTCCCGGCCGAACAGCAGCCAGTCGTCGGTGCTGTAGCGCATCGAGGTGTAGGGGCGTTCCGCCAGACTGCTGAGCGCCAGCAAGCGGCCGCCCCGGCGTTGCCTTTCCGCCTGAAAGGCCGCAAAGTCGATGTGGGGATGCAGATCCACCGAGGGCCAGTAATCGAGGCCAGCCCTGCGCAGTTGTCGATCGTTGATCGTGAACCCGAGCGGTTCGATCAGATGCAGCTCCCAGCCGGTGGCGGCACAGGTGCGGGCCACGTTGCCAGTGTTGGGAGGGATCTGGGGCTGAAAAAGAACAACCTGCGGCATCGAAGCGGGTGCTTTTCAGTCGATGGGGACAGGCTGCCCGGCTACCACAAGGTCGATGGCCCGGCCCTGCAGAACGAGCCAGCAGGCGCCGCAATGGACAGCAAGGCGTCTCTGCAACCGTGCCAGGCGATCCCGGAAAAGCCCCCCGGCGGCACTGGCCGGCACCACGCCCCAGCCGGTCTCTTCGCACACCAGCAGCACAGGCGCAGGGGCAGTCAACAAGGCTTGCTCCAGCCGCTGGCAGCGTTGCTCCCAGGCCTCGCAGCCGAGCTCAAGCTCGGCTGCCACCCAGGTGCCGAGCGAATCCACCAGGGCGATCTGACCCACCTGCAGAGCTGTCAGTGATTCCTCAAGGGCGTTCCGCACCTCGTGGCAGAGCCAGTGCGACGGGCGCCGCAGGCGGTGGCGCCGTAGGCGCTCCTGCCAGGCCGGATCCTCCGGCAGCAGAGGGCCAGTGGCGAGATAGACCACCGTCAATCCACTGACGGCAGCCAGGTGCTCCGCCCAGCGGCTCTTGCCTCCGCCACTGGGGCCGCTGATCAGGGTGAGATCAGCCACCGCCGTTCATGTTGTTGAGGGTGGCCACAGCCGAAGGAGAGACGCGGTTGAGATAGCGGAAGATCCAGTATTTGAAGATCGTCGCCAGCACCACGGGGAAGGTGGCGATGAACAGCATGATGAAATTCTCACCGGCCGGCAGACCGAAATGGTGGGCGATGCCATCGAGCAGCACAGTCCAGCCCTCCGGGCTGTGGAAACCCACAAAGATGTCGGTGAAAAGAATGATGGCGAAGGCCTTGGCGCTGTCGCTGAGGCCATAGATCAGTTCATCAATGAAGCCGCGCAGCACCTGCAGATCCCTCTGCCCGAAAAGACAGACGAGGGTGAAACCGAGCAACCCGAACAGATCGGCGATCACATTCTTGATCGCATGGGTGCTGTCTTGATCGGCTTCCTCCTTGAGCTGCTGTGCCCGTTCCGCCAGCAGGGTCTGCAGTTCGTTGCGGTTGGGCAGGGGCTGGTTGCGCAGCAGGGCATCAAATTCGATCTCCTCCTTGTAGACGCGCAGCTTCTCCACGGCTCGCTCCTCAAGCTGGGGGCGTGGATAGGTGAGAAAGGCGTTATCGGGGGCAACGCGATCGATCAGCGGTGACACCAGGTAGGCGCGGCTGAAGTGCTGCAGCAGGATCGGTACCAGAATCAGCAGGAGCAGGATGCGCAGCGATACCAGGGTTGAATCGCGGCGGCGGCGGAAGCCCGCCACCACACTGGCTTCCGCCTCCGGATCGAGCTGCCGTCGCACCTGGTCGACCATGCCGATCAAGGAGCGGGGCAGCATCTCCGGGGAGCGGCTGATCGACGGCAGGGGTCTGCGGCTGCTGTCGTAGCGGGCGACCACCGCTTCGATCAACTGGAGCTGTCGCAGTTCCTGTCCGGCCAGCTCCTGGCGAAAGGGTTCGATGGTCTGCAGGGTCTGCTGGCAGACCTGCAGGGCGGCCCTGAAGCGGCGCACAACCTGGGCCTGGGTGGCCCTGGGCAGGCGCAGTTCGAGTTCAGGGCGCACCGGGCGGTCGTTGTAGTGCTCCAGTTCGATGCTCTGGATCAGCAACGCCGCCTCGTAGCCCCGCTCCAGGTCGCGGCTGAGATCAAGCGATCGGGCCCGACCAAAGGTACCCAGCCAGTCGCTCAGGGTCATGGCAGCACGGTGCACGTCAACGCGAGAAGACCCACCAGGTGAGCATCGGCACAATCGTGCCCACCACCAGCAATACAACGATCCAGGTGAAGGCGTTGCTGTTGCGGGTTTCCTCCTGGGTGGGGATGGTGGAGGCGGCGACCGTGACCTCCGCCTCCAGCGGCTCGCCGGGATCCTCGCCACCACCCAGCACGGCGGCGAGTCGGCCCAGGCCATCGAGACTCGCCTGGCGGTAACGGTCGCCGTCGCGGAGGGGCTGGGCCATGGTGGTACGGGCCGTGCTGCGAAGCAGAGCGGCCGGCAGGCGACGCTCCAGGGCAGGCGAAGCGACGATCGCGGCCATCTTGGTCTGGGTGTCGATCAGCAGCAGCAGACGGCTTTCGCCATCCCAGCGTTCCAGCAACTGGCGTCCCAGTTCCGGCAGGGTAAGGCCGTAATCGAGTCGATTCACCGTCAGGAGGCGGGCATCGACCCGCTCCTGCCGGAAGGTTTGCAGCTGGCGCTCGATCTCCGTGCGGGAGGCTCGACTGAGCACATCGGCGTTGTCGATCACCAGCTCGTTCGGTGCCTGCTCAGGCAGATCGCTGAGGGCGAGAGCGGCGGCGCCGGTGGCCGGCACCAGCAGCAGCAGCAGGGCAAGCAGGGCGGTGATCAGCCGGTTGGAGAGGGGCAGCGAGGCCCTGGAGGAAGAACGCTTCATGCGGGAGGGGGACGAACGGCCAGGCTTCAGTCCTGACGGCAGTCTGGCCACGGGACTGGGCGGCGTCAGCCCGAGGCGGGCCAGCCTCAGCCAGCCAGACAGTCACGGTTGAGAACCGCGATCACATCGAGAATCAGTGCGGCACGATCGGCCGGCAGATCGGTGAGAGCGGCCATCTCGTTGAGCAGCTCCAGTTCCTGGGGCGTGACCACCCGGTCGCAGTGCACAAGCTGGGCTGCCATCGCCAGGGAGGTTTCCCGCTGGGGTGCGGACAGCACAGGCATGGCGGAATGAATCAGGGCCCGCCAGCCCTCCCTGCGGAGTCGCACAAGCAGGCCGTCGAACAGGCGGCCCATGCTCTCCTCACTGTTTCCCGAGAAGGGCACACGGCACTCCAGATGGCCGCGCAGGGCGCGAGCTTCATCGTGACCCATCACACCATCACAGGCGACGGCTGCCAAGGCGACGGCCGCGAAGGCCTCAGCGGAATTCATCGCGCTCAGCAATCGGCCCTCCCATTGCAGCAGATCGGCCCTGCCATCCGTCATTGTGTGCGCCAGCAACAACAACCGCCGCCGCCATGCTGCGCTCCACGCCGGCCCGGATCGCCCTGGGCGGCGGACTCGCCGGCCTGAGCCTTTCGGTCCTCAACCAGATCAGCGGCACTACGGCCGATGCTGTGGTGGATCCGGCGCTGGAGAGGGCCGGGGTGCTGGCCAGCATCCTCTCGGTGCTGCTGATGCTGATCGGAGTTCTATGGGAGCGGATCGAGCCGGTGCCCCCCGATCGGGTCAGCCTCCAGGGTGAGGAGGGGCTTGAGCTGTGCGGGGATCTGGAGCCCGGCCTGCTTCGGGAACTGGCATGGGGCAGCCGCATGCTGCTCCTGGCCACCCCAGCCGCCACCCTGCTGGTGCAATGGCGCGGCAGGCTGCTGCTGCGCCGGGGGCTGCTGGCGGAGCAGACCTTCGTGCCCGGGCCGATCAGTAGGAAGGCGATGGAGCAGGGCCGGGCGATCTCCCTGGTTGATCTGCGCCTCTATCCGGGTCGTGCGGAATTCGATGGCCTGCTGCCCGGCTTGCCGGCGGTGCTGGTGCAACCGCTCGGGGAGGAGGGGGTGTTGCTGCTCGGCGGTTGGTCGGCGCGCTGTTTCGGCCGGGGCGACCAGGCCTGGGTGGAGGGCTGGGCGCAGCGCATTACAGACGCACTGGTTCAGGCTTCGGACGGGGTCGGGACGGCTGGGCCGGACGGTCCGACTTCGGCACCCGGATGCGACTCACCACCCTGCCGCCCGGACTGACCACCTGAACCGAACCCTGCGAACCGAGTCGGCCGCTCAGCTGCTGGCCTCGAACGCTGCGGGGGTTGCTCTGGCGGTCGAGTTCCACATTGTCCTGCGCCTCGATCGCCTGACTCTGCCAGTTCCAGCTGCAGCGCCTGGCCCGCAGCCGCTCACCGGGCTGCTCGAGGTAGCAGTCGGCCGGGATCTCCACGGTCTGCTCGCCGGCTCGCACCCGCAGCGACGCACCGCGGGCGAGGGTGGTGCCTCGCCGTGCCTCGAACGGCTGATCCGTGCTGATCTTCTGCTCTCCGACATCGATGCGAAGGTCGCGGGCATCCAGGCGAATCTGATCCACCGGATCGTTGACCTGAACCGGTGCGCGCAGGGTGAACCACTGCTCGATCGTGTTGCCCTCCAGTGCTGACGCCGTAAGTGTCTGGGCGGGACGATCGGGGGGAGATCCCTGGGGCCGTCGCGCAGCCAGCACCGGACCGGAAGCAGTGAGCTGCCCGGCGCCCGGTTGCCAATCGGCCTGCGTTGCGGTGACAACGATCTCTGGCCTGCCGCGATTCGCCTCCCGGAAGGGATCAAAGCTGCGCGGCCAACGTTGGAGCTGGGGGCTGCCGCGCAGTTCGAGCCGGTCGCGGTCGATCAGGAAGCGGGCCCGACTCGAGACGATGCGGTTGTGGGGATCGAAGGCCTCGGGGTGTCGATCGATCTCCATCAGCTTGCGGGAGGGGATCCAGCGCACCCTTGAGGCGCGGATCAGGGTCGGCTGCGCTCCCTGTTGTTCCAGACGCACATTGCCCTCGAGCAGAACCACTTCGCCGTCATTGATGACGGTGCCACTCTCGGCGGCGAGGCGGTAGCGGGCCTTGCCGTCGACGTAGATGACCCCCCGCAGCTGCATCGCCTGGGCAACGCGGCGGCGCAGGTCGTAGCGGGCCTCAGGGCTGGTGAGTTCCCAGGCCGGCCGGCCCCTGGGATCCTGCTGGCGCAGATTGAGGGAACGGAAGACGAACGGCAGGCCGCCCTCCTCCGGGGCGAGGGTTTTTCTGGGCGTGCAGGCAACGCTCAGCAGGAGCAGCCCGAAACCCGCAACCAGGGGAGTGATCGAGCCGAGAGGCGATCGACGGCTCACAGGGGCCCCTCGAGCTCCAGTCGCTGCATCACCGGCGAGGGTTCGCAGAGCGGTTGCCCGGAAGGAAGGCCACCCCAGGCCAGCGCACACTGCCAGGCCTCTGTTGGCGGGGTATCGGCTCCGCTCAGCAGCGGCTTCCTGCCCAGCTGTTCGAGCATGCGGGCCGACAGATCCGGCAGCATTGGGGCAAGCAGCACTGCCACCAGCCGGCAGGTCTCCAGCACTGCATAGAGGTCATCACCGACAGCGGCCTCCTGGCCCGGCTGTTTCATGCGTTTCCAGGGGGCTTGATCGTTGAGGAAACCATTGGCATCCCCGGCCAGCTGCAGCACGGCCTCAGCCGCCGCACGGAAATCGAGGCGATTCAGAGCCTCCGGCACCGCGGCCGTGGCTTGCTCTGCCCGCAGGGCCAGGGGGTGGCCGCTGCCGCTGGCCGCGCTCGCCGGCGGCACGCTGCCAGCGAACCATTTTCGTGCCATCGAGGAGGTGCGGTTGAGCAGGTTGCCGATCGTGTTGGCCAGGTCGTTGTTGACCAGATCGATGAAGCGTTGCTGCTGGAAATCGCCGTCTTCACCAAAAGGAATGTCGCGCAGCAGGTACCAACGCACCGCATCGCGCCCGCAGCGTTCCAGCAACACTTCCGGATCGAGTACGTTGCCAAGCGATTTGCCCATCTTCTGCCCCTCGCGGGTGAGAAAGCCGTGGCCGAACACCCGTTCCGGCAGAGGCAGCCCCGCCGAAAGCAGCATCGCCGGCCAGAAGACGGCATGAAAGCGGAGAATGTCCTTGCCGATCACATGCAGGCCTGCCGGCCAGCCCCGCTGCGCCAGCAACTCGAGGCTGGCTGGGTCCTGGGGGTCGAGCAGGGCGGAGAGATAGCCCAGCAGGGCGTCGAACCACACATAGAAGGTGTGGCCGCTGTGGCCCGGTACGGGGATGCCCCAGGGAAGGTCAACGCGGGAGATCGAGAAATCGCGCAGGCCGCCGGCCACGAAGTTCTCCACCTCTTTCCGTCGCGATGCCGGCGCCACAAAGCCCGGGCGTGAGACGAGTTCTGCGATCGCCTCCTGGTAACGGGAAAGTCGGAAGAAAAGATTCACCTCATCGCGCCATTCCAGCGGCCGGCGGTGAATCGCACATTCGGGATCCTCAGCCTCGTGGGGATCGTCCTTGAATTCCTCGCAGGCCACGCAGTACCAGCCCTGTTGCCGCCCCTCCACCACATCGCCGCTGGCCTCGACCCGCCGGAAGAACTCCGTCACCAGGCGCTGGTGACGGGGATCGGTGGTGCGGATGAAACGGTCGTGGCTGATGTCCCAGCGCTGCCAGAGGGAACGGAACTGCTGGCTGACCAGGTCGCAATGGGCCTGTGGACTGAGGCCGGCGGCCTCAGCGGTGCGCTGGATCTTCAGTCCGTGCTCGTCACAACCGGTGATGAAGGTGACCCTCTCCCCCTGCAGACGGCGGAAACGGGCGATGGCATCGCAGGCGAGGGTGGTGTAAGTGCTGCCCAGGTGGGGGCGATCGTTGACGTAATAAAGCGGGGTTGTGAGCGTGAAGGACATCGCAGCTGGGGTCCGGGAGGCCGCATCGGCCGGGACGAAGCCTTGATCTGCTGCCCGACCGGCGGATCCTACCCATCGCGCCCTGGATGGCCAGGCGGGGGCCAGGAGCTGAAGCGGGGCAGGGGAGACTGGGCCCAGCGCGGATTCGATGCGAGTGATGGACGGAGGCAGCCATGGGGTGGAGGTGCTGGTGTGGGGAGGGGGCAGCGGCGGAGTGGCGGCGGCCCTGCAGGCAGCCCGCTCCGGCGCAGACACTCTGCTGCTCACTCCCGGCCCCTGGCTCGGCGGCATGGTCAGTGCCGCCGGAGTGTGCTGCCCAGACGGAAACGAGCTGAGTCCGTGGCAGAGCGGCCTCTGGGGAGCGTTGTTGCGGGCTCTGGCGGCGACGACGCCCGGTGGCCTCGATCAGAACTGGGTGAGCTGTTTCGGCTACCGGCCCGCTGATGCTGAGGTAATCCTGCGCCGCTGGCTGGCAGCAGAGCCCCGGTTGCGGTGGTTGCCGTTGTGCCGGGTGCGTCAGCTCGATCTGCAGGACGGCCGGATCCGCGACGTCACGGTGGAACGGGAAGGGCGGCTGGAGCGGCTGCGGCCGGCGATCGTGATCGATGGCAGCGACCGCGGCGATCTCTTCCCCCTGCTTGGTGTGCCGTTCCGTTTCGGTTGGGAGGCGCGGGAGCAGTGGCAGGAACCGAGTGCGCCGAGCCGGGCAGCCCTCGGGTCCGATCCGTTTTTCCAGGAGCAGCAGGTTCAGTCGCCCACCTGGGTGGTGATGGGTCAACTGGGGGAGGGCCCGCTGCCAGCGCGGCCCACACAGCAGTTGCCGGCTCCGTTCGAGCAGGCCTGCGAGCGCTTCGGCCTGGAGGCAACGCTCAACTACGGCCGCCTGCCCGGCGGCCTGGTGATGCTCAACTGGCCGCTGCACGGCAACGACTGGCACCGGGGCCTGGAGCGCGCCTTCAGCGCCGAGGGAGCGGCGGCGGCAACGGAGGTGGATCCCCAGCTGGCGGCGGAGATGGCAGAGCACAGCCGCGCCTTCGCCGATGCCCTGGCGGCGGCGAGCGGCGGCTGGCTGCAGCGCGGCGCCGTGTTCCCCAGCCCCGCCCAGGCGGCTGCCGGCGCCGTGAGCGGCAGCGGTGATCTGGCGTTGATGCCCTACTGGCGGGAGGGCCGCCGGCTGATCGGCCGGGAGCTGGTGCTCGAGCAGCACCTGCTGCCGGGTGGGCCGGGCGAGCGGATCGCGCCGCTCCCCCTGAGCGATGGGGCCACCACGGCGATCGCCGTAGGCAACTACGCCAACGACCATCACTATCCCGGAGGGGACTGGCCCCTCGCAGCGAAGAGCTGCCGCTGGGGCGGCCGCTGGAGCGGCACCCCGTTCTCCATCCCCTGGGGGAGCCTGGTGAGCCGCGATGTGGCCAATCTGCTGGCGGCAGACAAATGCCTCAGCGTCAGCCACATGGCCAACGGCGCCACGCGCCTGCAGCCGCTGATCCTCAACCTCGGCCAGGCGGCCGGCCTGGCGGCGGCCTTGTGCGTGCGGGATGGGCTGATGCCGGCGGAACTGCCGGTGCGCCGGTTGCAGGAGGCGCTGATCAGGGAACCGACCGCCCCTGCCGCTCCCCTGCCCCTGTGGGACACCCCCTGGCATCACCCCGACTGGCGTTCCCGTCAGCTGGAGGCCCTGGCGGATCCTGGCCGGATCAACGGTCGGGGCCGGATGGCGGGCCTGGCCATGGATCCATTCTCCGCACCCGCCGAAGCGGGTGAACGACTCTGGCAGGGCCAGCTGGTACCGGAAGGGGAGGGCGTGTATCGCCTGTTCGGCTGCACCGGGCCCGATGGCCACCCCTGGCGGCTGATCACCCTTGAACCCGCTCTGAACGACTGGCTGGCCATGCAGTCACGGCCGCTGCCGGTGCGCCTGATCGGTTGCGCCAACCCCTGGGGCCCCTGGCTGCGGGTCTCGCGGCTGGCCAGCTGATCCAGGCCTGTCTGCGGATCCGCCCTAGCGCCGGGCTTCCAGCCGTAGCTGATCGCGCAGGGAATCGAGCACGCGGACCTTCACCAGCAGGGCCTCGCCGGGCTCGCTGCGGGGAGGGCAGAGGGCGGGCAGCTCCAGAGCCAGCTCCTCGAGGTGAACCAGTCCGAGCAGGTCCTGGGGCCGGAGCCAGCGCAGGAAAACAGCGCGCCATTCGATGCGGGGATTCTGCTCGAACCACACCTGGCGCCAGTGGCGTTGATCGTCGCGGCTGATGGCGATGCCCTGCCGGATCGGTGCCTCGAGCTGATCGAGCAGGGCGTCGAGGGCAGCGGCGGGCAGCGGCGTTGTGCCTTCGAGCTGGCAGCGCAGCTGACGTTGCACGAGCAGATCGGCGTAGCGGCGGATCGGCGAGGTGGCCTGCACGTAGGCGTCGAGGCCAAGGCTGAAGTGGGGGGCGGGCGTGCTGCCCAGATGGCCCCGGCTTAGGCAGCGTTTCAGGGCTGCATGGCGCACCGGTCCGGGCGGCAGGGCGGCGAGCTCCTGGGGAGTGGGCAGGGTGCAGGTGGGCTGGCTGCGGTAGGGCAGGGCCAACCCCTGGCGGCGGCCGAGATCGGCGATGGCGGCACCCGCCAGGATCATCGCTTCGGCCACCAGGGTGCGGGCGGGGCCGGGCTCGATGATCTCGAGCTCGCTCTGCTCGGAAGCGCGGCAGTAGACCCGCCCCTCCGGCTGATCGAGGATCAGGGCGCCTCGCGCGACGCGCCAGGCCCGGCGCCGCTGCATCCATTCGTGCAGACAGAGCAGATCGCGCTCCTGCGGAGGGGCGAGCTCGATCAGCTCGTCGGCATCGTCGTAGGAGAGGCGGTAATCGGGGCGCACCCAGCTGCGGTGCAACTGAAGTTCGTCGATGGAGCCATCGTCGGCCAGGGCGATGGCCAGGCTCCAGGCGGCAGAGCGCTGGCCTTGGCACAGGCTGAACGGTCCGGTCGCCAGCTGGGGCGGAAACATCGGCAGGCTGCCCTGGGCCAGGTAAAGGCTCGAGGCCCGGCGCCGGGCCTCGAGGTCGAGGGGGCTGCCCGGCTCGATCAGCCGGCCCGGATCGGCCACGTGAACCCAGATCCACACGCTGCCGTCGGGGCGCCGCTGCAGCGACAGGCCGTCATCGATGTCGGCCGTGTCGTCGTCATCGATCGTGACGGTGTGCAGACCGGTGAGATCAAGGCGGCCGGCATCGCCGGGCTGCTCCCGTTCCGCCTCGGCCAGGAGGCGATCGACTTCGCCGAGGAGTTCCTCGCAAAAACCGAGCTGCCAGCGGGAACCCTCCAGGGAGGGCAGATGGTGGCGGGGCCACTGGCCCAGGTCCACCAACAGATGGCGGATCGCTCCGGGCTCGATGCTGCAGTGGGCCTGCTGAAGAGCCTGCTGCAACGGTTCGCTCAGGGGTTCAGAGCCGCCGCCGGCCCAGTCGCGCAGCAGGGCCAGGTCATGGCGCTGGGCTTCGCTGAGGCTTCCGCTCTCCGGCAGAGGCTGGCGGTTGCGGAGCAGCGAGATCCAGCGTTGCCGTGCGTCGGCTTCGAGATCCCGGCGGCGGCGCTCGAGACGCAACCGCCTGACCTCCGGGAGGGCCAGGGGGATCAGAACACCCTGGCGCCATTGGAACAGAGTCTGGTTGCCATGCAGCCATAGCCAGAGGGCGGCCCGCTGGGCAGGATCCTCGCCGTCGCCGACCAGGGAGCTGAACTCGTGGAGGCTCAGCGCCGAGGTGGCCTGCTCCTGCAGCAGCGACCAGGCGGCGGCGAGCTCACGACGGGCCGGCAGGGCGGCGGTCAGCCTGGAGGCATCGAGGCGCCAGGGGCTGTGCAGAAGACTGGTTGCCGGATCGGAGTCGGGATCGTCCGTACCGGCGAGCCACTCAAGCCGCCGCAGGGGCAGAGAAAGGAATCGGCCGCGGTGGCCGACATGGAGATCGGCCCGGCTGCC
>B570J29032_109958842_pt1 | contig 15328 bp, 15 predicted proteins | sample LakMenEpi16Nov12_FD_29032 | JGI IMG/M metagenome (IMG submission 29032) | reverse complement strand
GTTGCAGTCTTGTCTGCAGTGCCACGCCCTGCGAATAGTGTGGGATTCACCGTGGACGTCGAACTGAACCCCCTTCAACAAGCCATCATCGATTCACTCGGTGTTCCGCCAGAATGGGAGCCGCTTCCCGACCACATTGTCACCGACGTTGAAGAACAACTCTCCGTCGCACTTGCACCACTCGAGGGTCTTTTCTCTGCCGAGAATCCACTGCGCATCAACAAACATCACATCGCCACTGTTTTGGGATGCGAGGAATACCACGTTCTCAATCGTCAACAGGCCTTCGCTTGGAACATCAACACAGTGCGCGGAACAATTGCGCACAAAGGCATAGAGCTTCTTCTCAACTGGCGAGGCCCCATAGTTCCTGGCGAAATTGTCGATGCCGCAATCACCAGCGTTGCCGAGAACCCTCGCGAAAGTGCTTCGGGGTTCATTGTGTCGTTACCCGCACACGAACTTGCCGAGCTACGCGGCGCCGTTCTCGGAGCAGTAACCAACTTTCTTGAATGCTTTCCGCCTATCAAGCCTCAGTGGCGACCCATGGTGGAGTATTCAGCGTCATATGCCTTGTTCAACAACTCGGTCATCTTTTCCTCACGAATGGACTTAGTTCTTGGTGGCCCCGGAAGAAAAGTCATTATCGACCTAAAGACCGGTCGACTCACTCCCACCCATCGTGACGATCTTCGTTTCTATGCACTCATTGAAACATTGCGCAGCAGGCAACCACCACGCAGTTTGGGTTCATACTCGCTCGACTCCGCTCGTCTCGACGACGAACCAGTCACCGAGGGGCTGTTGCAGGCCGCCGTTCGACGCACCGCCCACGGAACACTTCTCATTGCCGACCTAGCTCTGAAAACTCGCCAACCCGAGCGTCGCCCCGGCTTCCAATGCAGGTGGTGCCCCATTAACGAACAATGCGAAATAGGTGCACGCCACCTTCGTCAACTCAGCGGCGAAGAAGACGACGAAAATTAATGCGTGTCCATTCCCGACACATGCGGTGTCATCAGCGCAAATGGAATATTCAGACCGACACTCGATCGCACGGTAGAGATGTATCGACCTGGCTGTGTTGCTTTCTTCGGAGGTGATGTCACTGCGTCGCCTACTTCTTCGCAATAATCAAACAAGTCGTCCACGCTGACAACCATTCCCCACAACGATGCGCCTGGCGTTGTGACGTGTGGTCCGCTGACTACTTCAATAATGGTGTTGTCCAGTTTGTGAAAGCGCTGAACAGTGCCGTTACCCAGTTGACGCTCCCTGCGTACTTCGAGACCAAGTACTTCGGTAATTGCCGTACTCGTGCGGTCAATGTTGTCGGTGTTTACCACCACGTGGTCAAGACCGACAATGCGTTGTGATCCGAGGGGCGATTGCGCCGGATGCAACGGAAACTGCGAGACAAGAGTGGTGCTGATTCCGTCTACGGATACCAATTCGTCGCGATCTGACGAGAAGGTCCACCCGATGAGGCCAGACGAGACGCCAGAGAAGGAGAGAACGACATCGGAAAGAATGCACGTGGATTCATCACACGTGAGCCCGATGGATTGCCAGGGTGAGCGTTGTCCGCCTGCGTGGAGTGCAACAAGGCGGGTCATATGGGAAACGGACTAGCCGCGACCCATGTTTGGACGCTTGCCGTGGTTGGCCTTCGAGCGGCGCATGCGCGCCTTGCGCTTCTTGGTCTTCTTCGACATAGGAGACGATGCTATCGGGCAGAGCGCTCCGCCCCACCAGGGCTACCGAACGGGTTGCCAGTAGTAGTAACCCGGAGCCGAAGGGGTTCCGTCTTTCTTGCGATTGACACATTCATAGGTGAGGCCTTGCGATTGTCCTCGTTGACCCACTTCGACGCCCTTGCAACGCTGGTGGGGCGTCACGGCGCGCAGCCCACCGCCAGATCCCGTTGGGGCGCCCGATGAAGGTGGAGCTGTTGAGGGTGAAACCGAACCCACAGGCGCAGGTGACGATGAGCCACTTGACCCCCACGGCGCAATGGTGGCTGACGGACAGTTGTTGGTGAGGATGTTCTTGACGCGACCCCACTCACTTTGATCCATTGACAACTTCCACTTGGTCTTCACCGCAACCCAACTGGTCACATAGGCGCACAACGCTTGATTGCGCTTGGGTAACCAGTTAGAGGGGTCTTTGTCGCCCTTTGAACGATTTGCGCCAGCGGTCACCGCGATAAGTGCTCGAGGGTCGCTGAGGTCGTTGGCGAACCGTTGTCTTTGTGAGGGGCTCCATGCCCATGCACCCGAGTCCCACGCTTCTTTGAGGGGAACAAAGTGGTCGATATCGAGATCTGACGGATTGGTGTGCAGGAGCCCGTCATATTCAGAAAACCAGTCTCCTTCAATAACTTTGCAGCCATACGCATCGACTTGAGCCGGTGTGCGAGATTCTGCAATAAGAACTTCTTCACGGGTGTTGCAACTGTCGCCGTCGTCGTCGGTCCAGTGCCTAAAAAGGTCACGCTTGTAGCCCTGCGGACGTTCTCTCTCTACTTTGATTCGGGCCAAAACAGTAAGTGCTGCTTGAGAAACTGCGCCTTTAGGCGCCTTGGTAGTAGAGGTTGTTTTGCGCTTAACGGTCGTGGTGCTTCTCTTTACAACTGGTGCGTCGCCATTTTGTGCTTGAGACACAGAGACGCATCCGAGCGACACCACCATTGCAATTGCAGGAAAGACAACAATTGCCCGTTGAGTTTTTGAGCGAAATGCCACGCTGAATTTCTACTACATCGTGGCGGGAACGCCAGCAGGACCGTCGTCGTCACCGAAGTGTTTGTCGCCCCATTTTTCAAGATCGTTAAAGATGGGGATGAGCTCTAGTGCGGCATCTGTGAGGTGATACTCGAAACGCCGTGGACGCGAGCTGTATTCCACCTTGCGAACGAGTTTGTTGTCGACCAGCGTTGTGAGGCGATCGGTGAGGATGTTGCGCGCAATGTCGAGCGATGACTGAATTGCTTCGAACCGATGATTTCCCTCGTGGATAGAGACGATGACCAATGGTGTCCACCACTCACCAATGACCGAAAGTGCCTTGGCCAAGCCGTGTGGCAGATGGTCGAAATTCTTACGAGGTGTCATGGCGCGCAACACTAAGTGAAGGGTGCGCCATATTTAGGGAATTACGACCCTGTCATTTCCTCAAATGCTGGTTCCAGTTCAATGAAAATACATTCACCCGGACACACATCGGCCGCCTGCACCACTGCGGCAATGTCTCGCTCGACCACAATTGCCAATGAACCAGAGCCACCGGGGTCGTTGAGGGGTTCCCCGCGTTCGGCAACATAGGCGATGCCATCTTCAAGCTGCACAAAGACATCGGGGCAATGGTCGACGCACAGTCCGTCCCCCGTGCAGAGGTCTTGGTCAATCCATACGCGCACGCGCTCACGGTACCTGCCTTGTCGCCATAGCCTTCCCTCAATGACTTCTGCCACGCCACGAGCCCCTCGTCGTCCCCATGAATGGCAACGTCCCACCGGCCCAGCGACCGACCCATATGCCTGGCTGAGAGACAAAGACGACCCCGAGACTCTTGCGTATCTGGCCGCGGAAAATGCTTTCGCGACCGAATGGTTTCAGCCGCATACCGCCACCATCGATTCCATATTTGGCGAGATCAAACAGCGAGTGAAGGAAGACGATTCGTCTTATCCAGTGCTTCATCGCGGCTGGTGGTACGCATCCCGAACCGAAACGGGCAAGTCATACGCCATTCATTCCCGCGGCGTCAGCGCAGAGACCGCCCTCACCACCGTGTTGCTTGACGAGAACATTGAAGCCACTGGGCACGACTACTTCTCGATGAGCGCATTCGACGTGTCCCATAGTGGACACCTGCTTGCTTGGTCGAGCGACACCGACGGCAGCGAGATGTACACGCTGCGCATTCGAGACCTCTCCACTAATGCCAACCTGCCAGACGAAATTCCCAACACCACATGGGGCGGCACTGCGTGGTCTGCCAATGACGAATGGTTGTTCTACGTAGTTCCCGACGAAGCAATGCGCCCACACCAGGTATGGCGACACAAGGTAGGGACTGCCTCTTCTGACGATGTTCTAGTTCTTGAAGATGCAGACGAACGCTTTTTCGTTGGCGTCAGCGAATCGCGTTCTGGCAAATGGATCATGATCGAGTCGGGAAGCAAGACGTCAAGCGAATGCTGGGTGATTGATTCATTACGTCCAACGGATTCCCCGCGTTCTCTCGCAACACGTCGCGACAATGTTGAATACCAGGCAGATCATTGGAATGGAATCTTTGCAATCACCACCAATTTGGATGCAGATGATTTTCGTGTGATGACAATGCCCGAGAACGGCGGAGAGTGGACACCACTCATCCCGCATTCACCCTCAAAGCGCATTGTGCAGTTCGACTGTTTTGAAACATTTGCCGTAATGCAACGGTGGGAAGACGCGCAACAAGTCCTCTCTCTGGTCTCCACAAACGGAACGGTTTCTCCGTTAACAATCCTCAACGAACCGCACGAGGTAGAACTCGATGTCAACCCCGACTACTCCCCTAGCGGTATTCGTCTGACTTATCAGTCGCTCACTACACCCAACACAGTGGCGTGGTATTCACTCAATGACTCGTCTCTCACAACGTTGAAACACACCGAAGTACTGAACTGCGACCTCTCTCACTACGTCTCGCAACGACTATGGGCCACGGCCACCGACGGAACTCGCGTGCCCGTCGACATCGTTCATCATCGCGATACCCCACTTGACGGCACTGCTCCGGGTTTGGTGTACGCATATGGCGCTTACGAAATCTCTCTTGCTCCGTGGTTTTCCATTGCCCGGCTCTCTCTTCTTGATCGCGGTTGGGTGTGGGCGTTAGTTCATCCACGCGGCGGCGGTGAAATGGGTCGCAATTGGTATCTGGACGGCAAGTTCTTGAACAAGCGAAATACGTTCACCGACACCATTGATGCAGCGAGCCACCTTGCCGACATACAGGTGTGTGACGGTGCACAACTTGTTATTCGCGGAGGAAGTGCTGGCGGTTTATTGGTCGGCGCATGCATCACTATGAATCCCACTCGATTCGCAGGCGCAATTGCTGAAGTTCCATTTGTAGATGTGGTGACAACAATGAGTGATCCAACATTGCCGCTCACTGTGACGGAATGGGAAGAATGGGGTGACCCGCGTACCGAACCCTTCGCCTCATATATCCAGTCGTATTCGCCGTACGACAACACCACGAATGTGGTGTACCCGCAGTTGTATGTAACGGCCGGACTAAACGACCCGCGTGTGAGTTACCACGAACCCACCAAATGGGTTGCCAAGATGCGCCATGAATCGCCCGACACCACGGTTGTCTTTACATGCGAAATGGGTGCGGGGCATGGTGGGCCCTCGGGGCGTTATGAACAGTGGCGCGATGAAGCACGAACCCTGGCATTCGCCATGAGTTGCGTGCAATAACGAACACCCGTCAATACAGCGCAGCAGCGACAAACAACGCACCCATGAGGAGAACGTTGCGCAACACATCTCGCCACGATGGTGCTTTTGAAAACCGCGCACCAAAACATGCGCATGGAACGGTTGACCCAGATGCCACGAGCACAAGCAGATATGCAGTGAAGATAAGCAACAGCAAAGTGGCAGCACCAAAAACAACTGGTGTTGGTGCGAGAACAATGAGTAATGCGCCGAGAAGCAATTCAATGCCCGGCAGGACATAGGCGACAATTGGCCATAGTCCCTGGGAACGTGCATCGGCTTTCCACTGTTGAAAGCCGGTGGCTTTCGTGGCACCAGCAAAAAGAATGACAGCACCTACAACTGCGGCAAGAACGCGAGCGAACATTACGCAGTTGGATATGTGGCGCTCACCACTTTTCCGCGGAAAAACACCATTGCGTTACTCGCGTTATCTGCATGAGACATCTCTACTACTCGTCCCACCACGAAGTAATGGTCGCCCACCACCTCTTGGGACTCAATGGAGCAATCAATCACCCCAATGACGTTCGGCAACACAGGGCTTCCCGTTGATGATTTGGTCCAAGAAATACCCTCGAACTTGTCGTCGCCTTCCTTTGCAAACTTCCAGCACAACTCTTCTTGTTCTGCCGAAAGAATGTTGACGCAGAAATGACCCGATTCCTGAATTGCATTCCATGATCGCGACGAAGTGCCGGGCAGGAAACCAACGAGTGGCGGATCGAGCGAAACAGACACGAAAGAACCGATGGTGATTCCGAGAGGCTTGCCCGACGCGTCACATCCGGTCACCACAACAACCGATGTGGGTGCGTGCCCGAGTACGGAGCGAAAAAGTGCGGGGCTGATATCTGAGGTCACTTCACAACAGTAGACCAGAGCCGTCAGACGGAAATTGTTCCGCCCTCGCGAGCAAAGAACACATCCATGCCTTTGCCTGATCCACACGCCGCCATTGCGTCAAGGGCGGTATCGGTGCGATCTGGGTCGTGGTGATACAACGCCAAGCGCTTCGCGCCGGTTGCCGCCGCAATACCCATTGCGAATTCGGCAGTGCAGTGACCCCAATTTGCCTTCACTGCAAATTCTTGAGGTGTGTATTGGGAGTCGTGAATTAACAGGTCAACATCTTGAGCGAGTTCACGTACACCCTCTGGAAGATGGAACGAACCATCGAGTGGTTGTTGATGGTCGGAGATGTACGCAATGGTGGATCCGGCAAATTCAATGCGGTACCCAACAGTGGGACCAATGTGAGGAACAAGTCGCGAGATGATTTTGTAGTCATCCATTTCCCATTCCGTGTCTGCAACATCGTTAAAGGAAAAGTTGCCAGGAAAATCTTTCAGACCGATAGGAAAGGTTGGTGGCGAAATTGCTTCTTGCATTGCGCTTTCGAAAGAGCTTCCATTGGACTGTTGTGGACCAAAAATTTCCAAACGTGCACCAGGGTGAAGCATTGGCGTAAAGAACGGAAGGCCTTGAACATGATCCCAATGAAGGTGAGTGACCAATGCAATTGCCTTCAACGGAATTTCTGTTCCGGCGGTGTATTGCTTTCCGAAGTAACGAAGACCAGTTCCGAGATCTAACAAGATGGGACGACGACCAGGTGCGCGCACCGATACGCACGACGTATTGCCGCCATACTTTGCCGTGGACGGACCATGGCACGGCGTTGAACCACGTACGCCGTGGAATGTCACAGTCAGCATGGCCTAGCCCCCATGCGAGAAACGCTACGGAACTTCACCGCTTTACCCATGTCTCATACAGGTGACGCCTGTCGCACCACAGGCACTACGGTTCTCCCTATGGCACCACACATCACCACGGGAACCGTCAGTGCAAATGGCATCGACTTCACCTTTCTTGAATGCGGCACAGGTCCACTGGCTTTGTGCCTTCACGGATTTCCAGACTCAGCGCATAGTTGGCGCTATTTGCTGCCCGCCTTGGCAGACGCCGGTTTTCGCGCAGTAGCTCCGTTTACTCGTGGGTATGCGCCAACATCGCTTGCTACAGACGGCTTGTACCAAACCGGCGCATTGTCTGCCGATGCCAATGCTTTGCACGAAGCTCTTGGTGGCGATGAGAACGCAGTCATCATTGGCCACGACTGGGGCGCTCCGTCGGTCTATGGCGCTGCAGGCTCCGAGCCATCGCGATGGAAGCGCGTTGTAGGAATGGCTGTGCCCCCCGGTGGCGCCATGAATGTTGCGTTCATCAACAACATGGACCAGATCAAGCGCAGTTGGTACATGTTCTATTTCCAGCACCCGCTCTCCGACCTAGTTGTTCCGTCGAACGACCTCGCATTCATCGACATGCTGTGGCGCGACTGGTCACCTGGTTACAGCGGGGCTGACGATGCAGAAAACTGCAAAGTGAGTCTTCGTGACCCGCAGCACTTGTCGGCGGCACTTGCGTACTATCGCTGCACTCTTGGCGCCGGACCACGTTCTGAAAAGTATGACGCAATTCAAGCTGCAGGCGGTGGTGAATTACCCCAGCCCACTTTGTATCTACATGGCGCAAGCGATGGCTGCATTGGTCGCGAAGTAGCTGAATCGATTACAACCTTTGCGCCATGGGCGACTCTTCGCATCGTTGAAGGTGCTGGCCACTTTCTCCAATTGGAAAAGCCCGACGAAGTAAACGCGTTAATTGTTGATTGGGTTACGGCAAAGTAAAACGTTTACCTGAACGCACAAGCAGACCTTCGTCGACAAGTGCGGTTACCAAACTTCGCGCACGATCTTCTTCAACACCCATTGTCTTAGTGAGTGCTGCGAGAGTGGTGACTCCATCGGCAACGGCGCGCATTGCGCGACCACGGGCTTGACGATCTGAACCTTCAAACCTTCCTTGGGGCTTACTTGCCCCTGCCGATGCAGGCGCCGGATCGACCCCTTCGCCCTTCCAAACGCAGAGTTGACGCAGTGGGCATTGTGCACATTGTGGTTGGCGTGCTGTGCAATGACGAGCGCCGAAGTCCATCATCACTTGATTCCACTCCCACCCAAGACCTTGCGGCACTAATGAATCTGCAAGAACTTGCAGTTCTTTGGCCTTGAGTGCACGTCCTTCAAGTCGCGACAACACGCGCGACACATTGGTATCCACCACGGCAACATCGTGTTCAAAGGCGAAAGCCAACACAGCGCGCGAGGTGTACTGCCCTACTCCAGGCAAAGTAAGTAACACGTCAACAGACTCGGGAAACTCGCCGTTGAACTCTTCATGTAAGACACGCGCTGCTTCTCGCAAATTGCGACAGCGGCGCGGGTATCCAAGGCCCGACCACAGTCGCAATGCATCACCTAGCGGCGCCGACGCCAAGTCATGTGGAGTGGGAAACTCGTTGATGAAAGCTTCGTATTTCGGAAGTACACGCGCTACAGATGTTTGCTGCAACATCACTTCGCTCACTAATACTCGCCATGGGTTACGCGTGCGCCGCCATGGCAAGTCACGCAGCGTGTCACTTCCCCATTTCAAAAGTGCGGCCGCGATGCGGTCGTTGCGGGTTAGTCGGCCCACACGTCCTGTCCGTCGTACGGACGGCGACGATCTGGAGCACTATCACGCTTCCACACCATGACGCGACGACGGAAGTAACACACTTCTTTACCGTCTTGGTTGAAGCCCTTCGTTTCCACGGTGACAATACCGCGATCGTTCTTTGACTTGCTTTCTGCAACTTCAAGCACGCGTGTTTCAGCATGAATGGTGTCGCCGTGGAATGTGGGGAACTTGTGCTGAAGTGTTTCCACTTCCAGGTTTGCAATTGCTGCTCCGCTGACATCGGGCACGCTCATTCCGAGAACAAGCGAATACACCAAGTTGCCGACGACAACATTGCGGCCCTGAACACTTTCCTTTGCAAACCAGTCGTTGGTGTGCAGAGGGTGATGGTTCATCGTGATCATGCAAAAGAGGTGATCGTCATATTCGGTAATGGTCTTGCCTGGCCAATGACGAAAAACGTCTCCGGGTACAAAGTCTTCGAGGTATCGACCAAAGGGGCGCTCATGTGTTGTCATGGCACCAAACGCTACTCAGGGCGAGCCGAACCGTCCGTATCGTCTTGGTATTCAAGTTCGTTAGGGTCGATTGCGGGCATAGGGAATTGGCCTGTGCGGTCGCGTGGCGCAAACTTTTCCACCCAATCCACAGTGGTGAGGCCGCGTTCAGTCTGCGATTGGGCCACTCGAGGCAGCGACGCAAGGCGATGACGACGGTCAATAGCCCACGGACCAACTTGAAGCGACAGGTAACAGAGCCAGCCCACAACAATGGGTAACCAGTACTGCGCTACGCGGTATGACAACACGCCCACCGTTGCTGTGCGACGAGCGAGTCCGAAACCAACAAGCGTGGGGATGTAAATGCTCTCCACAATTCCCAATCCACCAGGCGTAATAGGAACGACGGAGAATACGTTTGCAATACCGAAAGCAACGATGAGGCCATCGAGGCCAATCTCCCCGCCAAATGCACGTAGGAAGACCCACAAGGAGACCGCATCGAGAAGCCAGTTCACCGTTGCCCACATCACAACTCGACGAAGAAGCTGTTTGTCGGCATACAGACCTTCAATGCGTGAACCAAGATGTGCCAACACTTCTGCTGCATGCTGCTCATCGAACCGCAACCGACGAGCAAGTGTTCGCACAAGACGTTCTGAACGCCCTTGTCCTTCAACAAGACCGAAGATGATGAACGCAGCAAAAGCCATAAGGATGACACCAACAATTGCTGCAGATCCGTACACAGGGTTGACCCCACGTGCAGGAATGGAAACGATGAGACCCACCCACAGAATGATGTTCAATACAACCGCTGAACCAATTCCGGCCGTCGCGAGTGCAAATGCAGCATCGGGCCCTTTCACACCACACATCGTGATGAGTCGATAGCCAAGCGCCGAACTTGCAGCGCTTCCACCAGGCACGATGTTGCCGAGCGCTTTGGTACTTAACTGAATTCGGTAGAGACGAAGCGCACTGACGTTATTTCCGCTTTCACCTAGCGCCGCCTTTGTCAGCAACGAGTAAGCAAAAAGTGAAAGTGCTTGAAAACCAATTCCCGCGATAAGCAATGACGGATCGATGGTGTTGAGGTCATTTACTGCATCTCTGAACCCTGGGATGAGCGGCAACACAAAGAAGTAGACGACTGCGCCGGCCAGCACAATCTGAATAGGCCGCAGAAAAGCGGGCCTCTTTCTCTTCTTTGAATTCATCTCTACCATCGTGACCGATTACCTAGCCGTATGCAGGGAATTCAACCACTATCCGCTCTAACCCGCGCCGCAATTGGTCGCTGTAGTCGGCCGATGTTTTCCCTACATGCACAACAACTACGTCTCTCAGAGGCGACACCCAAGTGAGTTGCCCTTCATATCCGTGCGCAATCATTGACCCGGTATCTGTTGGCCACGTCCACCAATGTGAGCTATAGCCCATTCCCGTTACATCGTCATGAACTACAGAGCGTGCAGCATCGTGTGACCACCCAATGGGAAGAATTTGGTTCTCTCCCCACTTGCCGCCGTTCAGGTACAAGTATCCGAACTTTGCGAAATCTCGCGTGGTGGCGTAGAGGAAAGACGATCCAACAAAAGTTCCTGCCGTATCAAACTTTGGAGTTGCGCTCATGCCAAGTGGTGCAAAAAGCCGAGTCCGCATGAAGTCTTCGACCACCTCGTGTGATTCAACTTTCTCCCCCAACGCGTTTGCAAGAATTCGCGCAACGATGTTTGTGGTTCCCGATGAATACACCCACTGTGTTCCGGGTTCGTGCAGCAATGGTTTGGCAGCTGCGTACGCCGCGTGATTGCCCGTGAAGTCAGATTCAGCGAACAACATTTCAATAACGTCAGATGCTGTTCCGTCGACGTAATCCTCTATCCATTTCAAACCGCTTCGCATGGTCAAGAGGTCGTGCAATGAGATCTTCGAACGTTCATCGTTCTGCCACTCCGACAACAAATGCGTGTCGTTGAGCGACAGCAATCCATCGCCCACCGCGATTCCAACAAGAGCATGAGTGATGCTCTTTGCCATGGACCACGAGATGTGCGTGGACTGAGGGGTGAACCCTTCGCCGTGCCACTCGCGCACCACGCGACCATTTGCCACAATCAACAAGCCATGGGTACGCCCCTGGGATTCGGGACGATTCACCAGCTCATCAATGGCGGCGTCGAGAAGACCCGTATGAACCCTGTCCCCAAGGTCACCATGGGTCCAGTCACCCTGAGGGAACACTCGATCTGCCACCCCCCGAGATTAGGCGCAGGGCTAGGTAGCGGGTGACTGAAGCGTGACCAAATACCAGCCCACTGAGACACATTGAACCCCCACAAATGCCCCACGGACATGCCAAATCGGTGGCTCGCTCACTAGCGTTTCACCGTATGAGTACTGCGCCAGACCTCCAAACAGCCGCCTCGGTGATTTCCACCGCTCGATCCATGGTGGACACCGCCATTCAGAGCCTCATCGCAAAAGGTGGTCCGGACAAGAATCAGACCCTTGCCTACGACATTGCGCACGTAGCTGCCGCAGTCGAAACCGCTCGCTCGCTTCTTGATTACGGCGCAAAGGGAAATGCTGAAGGCAACATCGCGTGTGCATTCACCGCCGACATGGTGCACGACTTTGTGTCTCGTCTCATCGGACGCGAAAAGTTGTGGGGCGTCGATCCATCTGCGTTGTCTGGTGCACACGACTTCGTCGCCACATACCGCGACCCAGAATTCCTTGCATCTCTCGCCGACGTTCAAGGTCCACGCCACCTTGCCGACGATTTTGAAATGGTGCAAGACACATTCCGCTCATTCGCAACGAAAGTTATTGCGCCAAAGGCCGAGCATGTTCACCGCCACAATGGCGATGTTCCAGAAGATGTCATCGCTGGCCTCGCAGAAATCGGCGCATTCGGTCTGAGTGTTCCCGTTGAATACGACGGCTTCTCCGAAGGTGGCGAAGGCGAATACATGGCCTCTGTTATCGCAACTGAAGAATTGTCGAAAGCATCACTTGGAATTGGCGGATCGCTCATCACCCGCCCAGAAATTCTCACCCGCGCGTTGGTGAAGGGTGGAACAGAGGCACAGAAGCACGAATGGCTGCCAAAACTGGCTAGCGCTGAAGTGATGTCTGCTGTTGCTGTGACTGAACCCGACTACGGCTCCGACGTTGCCGGGTTGAAGACCACTGCAGTAGAAGCACTTGGTCCAAATGGTGAAGCCGGTTGGTTGATCAATGGCGTGAAGACGTGGTGCACATTCGGTGCACGCGCAAACGTCCTCATGTTGCTGGCACGTACAGACCCCGATCGTTCAAAGACGCACCGCGGTTTGTCCTTGTTCATTGTTCCAAAGCCAATTGGCGATGCACACGGTTTCATGTTCACCCAGGACGGTGGCGGAAAGATGGAAGGTCGCCCCATTGACACCATCGGGTATCGCGGCATGCACAGCTACGAAATCGCCATTGAAAACTGGTGGGTCCCCGAGACCAACCTCATCGGCGAGCGCGATGGTTTAGGCAAGGGCTTCTACCTGCAAATGGCTGGCTTCGAAAACGGTCGCCTGCAAACAGCCGCTCGTGCAGTTGGCGTGATGCAAGCTGCATACGAAGCAGCGCTTGACTACGCGCAGAACCGCGTGGTGTTTGGTTCATCCATTAGCGAATACGAACTCACCAAAGTGAAGTTAGGTCGCATGGCGGTTATCACTCAGGCATCTCGTCAGTTCTCGTATGCAGTTGCCCGCCTTATGGGCAAGGGCGAGGGCGCAATGGAAGCCAGCATGGTGAAGGCATACGTATGTAAGGCGGCCGAATGGGTTGCTCGCGAAGCAATGCAGATTCACGGTGGTTACGGATACGCCGAGGAATACAGCGTGAGCCGTCTGTATGTAGATGCTCGCGTTCTGTCCATCTTCGAAGGTGCAGACGAGACACTCTGCTTGAAGGTCATCGCAAAGAACCTTTGCGAAGCCGCCAAGTAAGGTCTCACAAATGCGTTCCGCCAGAGACTTCTTTAAGCCGCTTGCTGCAGGTGCTCCCGCACCTCTGCACGAAATTCCATTCAAGCCGAGTCGTGTTATTCACTTCTTCCCGCCACACAACGAAAAGATGGTGTCGAAGCTTCCGGAGACCATTCCAAATGTGGACATCATCCTTGGCAACTTGGAAGACGCCATTCCAATGGCCGACAAAGAAGCAGCTCGTGCAGGCCTCATCAAGGTTGCAAATGAACTGAACTTTGGCACCACTCAGTTATGGACACGAGTCAACAGCCTCGACTCTCCCTGGTTCTTAGACGACGTCACCGAAATTGTCACCAAAGCCGGAGACAAGTTCGACGTCATCATGATTCCGAAAGTGGAAGGCCCAGAAGACATTCACTATGTGGATCGTTTGTTGGCTCAACTTGAGGCTCGTGCGGGTTTGAAGAAGCCATTGTTGTTGCACGCAATTCTTGAAACTGCGCGTGGGGTTGCCAACGTGGAAGAAATCTGTGGCGCATCACCGCGCATGCAGGGAATCTCCCTCGGACCAGCCGACCTCGCTGCAAACCGCCGTATGAAAACCACTCGCGTTGGTGGCGGACACCCCGACTACATCGTGCGTCAAGACCCGCAAGGCGACGACTACCAAGGTGCACGCACCACATACCAACAAGACCTGTGGCACTACACAATGGCTCGCATGGTTGATGCATGCGTGATGCACGGAGTTCTGCCCTTCTATGGACCGTTCGGTGACATTAAAGATGTCGTTGCATGCGAAGACCAGTTCCGCAACGCATACCTTCTGGGTTGTGTTGGCGCATGGAGCCTTCATCCCGTTCAGATCGACATTGCAAAGCGCGTATTTAGCCCACGTCCAGAAGATGTGAAGCAAGCACAACGCGTGATCGATGCAATGGGTGACGGAACCGGCGCAATCATGCTGGACGGCAAGATGGAAGACGATGCATCTGTGAAGCAGTGCAAGGTTGTTGTAGAGCTTGCACGCCAGTTGGCAGCACGCGACCCAGAACTTGCCGCTCAGTACGGTTTCTAAACACTTCACACGGAAAGACAGCCATGAGTTCATTACGCCCACGCCGCTCCGCTTTGTACATGCCCGCCGCCAATGAGCGCGCTTTGGAGAAGGCAAAGGGAATCTCTACCGATGCCATCATCTTCGACCTTGAAGACGCGGTGTCTCCCGATTCAAAAGATGTGGCACGCGCGCAGGCTGTAGCTGCAGTGAACAGTGGTGAATACGGAAAGCGCGAACTCACTATTCGCTGCAATGCACTGGCAACACCATGGGGTCATGCAGACGTTGCCGCAGCTGCAAAGGCGTGTGTGTCTGCGGTGGTCATTCCAAAGATCAACTCTGTTGCAGAAGTTGATGAAGTGTCGGCAGCACTTGATGCGGCTGGAGCACCAAAAGAAATGATGATCTGGGCAATGATTGAAACGCCCACTGCCATTATGGATTGCCGTGCAATTGCCGCCCACCCGCGCGTGGCAGTTTTGGTCATGGGAACAAACGACTTGGCAAAAGAGCTGCGCGCCGCGCAAGTTCCTGGTCGCGCACCACTCACCCCAAGTTTGCACATGGCATTGTTAGCTGCACGTGAAGCCGGCAAAGTCATCTTGGATGGCGTGTACAACGATATTAAGGATGCCGATGGGTTCCGTGATGAATGTGTTCAGGGACAACACATGGGATTCGATGGAAAGACTCTCATTCACCCCGATCAGGTGGGAATTGCAAATGACGTGTGGTCACCATCTGAAGATGAAGTGG
>B570J29032_109958843_pt1 | contig 15349 bp, 23 predicted proteins | sample LakMenEpi16Nov12_FD_29032 | JGI IMG/M metagenome (IMG submission 29032) | reverse complement strand
AATTTACAAGGGTTTCCGCATATCTCAGTATCTTCTTCACCTAAAACCCAAACTTGTTTCCCAGTGAATACATCAAGTATCTCACTAAAACCTAATTCTGTTAAATTTTGTGTTGTTATCATCGTTCTAATTATTAATTTTTTACATTCATATATCCGCAAACGTTATAAGTAATAAAATTGATTAGATGTATTCAATCTTATATTCAGTGTTTATTGTTTTAAATGTGTTCCCATCAATAATTTCAACAATCGGTGTTGAAGAAAAAACAATTTCTTTATCGTCATTTACCAATCTGAAATTTTCACCTACTCTATATTTGGAAAAACAATAACCTTCTCTAACGAAATTGTTTTTCCATTGTTCGTGTTTTGTTGAAATTATTGACAAACGAATTTTCGGTTTATCAATTTTACTACTTATAACATCAGATATATGTAATTTTTTATCTGTGTTATCAAGTTCTGTGTTCTTATTTACTTCTTCCATATTATTTAAGTTTATTATTTCAATTTAAGAAAACCTAAATATATCTGAGTATCGTTAGAAAACATTAAAACGATTTTCTAACAAAGTATAAATTCAATTAAAAATTATATTTATCTGTTCTGCTTTTTAAGAACCTTCTGATTTTCCTTGAACAAAATAATCGTTCAAACCAATTAAGTTCCATGATGAACTTTTCAGCTTCAATATATCTTTCAGTTAATTCTTCCATTTTGTTCAATGAAAATTCTGCTATCTTTTTTGTATTTTCCATATTATAATTTTTTTAACTAAATTTATACTCGGACGTTAGAAACAATTATGTCTAACTATTTCTAACAGCAAATATAAGTAATAAATTTTGATTTTCCAAATCTACATAGAAAAAATTTACTACTCATATTTGAGGACGTTAGGTTCAATTAAATTATTGTTTTGGATTTTTAATGACAACCCCTTTAAATACTTTTCTCGTTTCATAATGTTGAACACCATCAATCCATCCACATTTATAAGTTTCATCCTCAAATATGAAGTTAATATCTCCATCATATTTTTCTTTGATTAGTTCAACAATATCTTCTTTTGTTAATTTTATTTGTGTCGTAATTTCCATATCCTATATTTTTAATCGGTAAAACAATAATTTAACTAAACCTAACAAATGATAAACAACATTAAAACGATTGTTTATCATCAGACGTTATATTGAATTAAACAAAATTTATGAGTTTAATCAAAAAACCATATAGCAGTTAATGCACCACCAATAATCATAACCGCTAATGTTATCCAACTAATTTTTGAAATTTTGAACCATAAATCACTTCTTTTATTATCACTATTCATAAGTGACCAAGTAACTCCAGCAATTATAAGAGTGACAAAAATTAGTGTGAAGTAAATTTTAAAATATATCATGTTTTTTGTTTTTAATTGTATAAATTTTGTTTAACTAAATATAACAACAAATATATCTGTAACCGTTAGCACCAATACTACGAAAGTGTTTCGGAGTGACAATTTTGTTCATCTAAAACTTCATCTACATAAGGTTGGTTTTCTAATCGTTCTACAACAATATTCAAGGCATCAGCGTGATGTATTCCTTGACCAGCACCAAATGATATCGTTGTCAATCCTAAGACTTCATTATCAACAAAGTGTCTGAACTTACCTTTTTGTTTATTTACTTCCCAGTCCATTGAAACATCATTCCAATCGTTTAATACCACCTCGTGTCCACTTTTGTTTTTGTAAACCAACCTTATCACATTGTTGTGACTAAAGTTTTTAATAAATTCTCCTAATTTCATATTTTTAATTTTAAAAATTTCTTTCGAGAAAGATCCATAAAATGATGTAAATCCAAAAGGCATATGGAAAAATGAAAATAAATGCAATCCTCCATAAAATCGGAGGCAAACCTGACCAGGTTCCGAGACCAGCACAAACTCCTCCAATATATCCATCACCTAATTTTAACTTTTTTTCCATAATAGAATTATTTCTTTAAGTAAAGATAAGGCATAATCGTTAATGAATCAAATTATTTTTGGTGTGATATTTATAGACAACGTTCGATGAAAAATTTACTCAACATAATTATAGAAAAAAACCCTGAGGCTCAACAATACAGAGAAGAAATCGAAAGGTATCTTAAAAATTCAGGAGTCAATGAAATTGAGTTTATGCCGATTAAACACGCATTGGGAATTGCTTTAGACGATAGAGTAATTATAGATTCTTCTGTGTTGAAATATCCCTTTGTCAGATTTTTATACGTCGTTTTTCATGAACTTGCACATGCATATCAATTTAAGAAATATGGTCAAACAAAAAAATGGTTGATGTATTTCAATGAACAACCAATAGTAGAATCGGCAAATTTTATGAAATATATTGAGGATATTGCCGACGAGTTTGCGATTAGAAAATTACGAGAATTTCAGAAAGTTGGATTGTTATCTCAAAATGAGGTACAATCTATTAGACCAAATTACAAAAACGTACCTCTCACTTATTTTATCAAATTTATAGAAACATTCAGAAAAATAGTCCAAGAAAAAGGAATTACAGATCATTCACAAATCAAAGATCTTTTTTATTACTACGTTAAAGTTGGAAATGTGGAATTGTTCAAGTTGAATTCAAATTGAATTGTAAAAAAATATAGTATTGGATTAATGTGACCCATTTGTCAAGGAAATACCATGTCTGATACCATGTATAAAATCAGATATCTCATCCTCTGTTAAATTGGGATATAAGTTACCTACAACAATTCCGATCTCATTACCACAATCAGATATATCTCCCTGATAGATTAATTCAGATTTACGACTTTCCAATTCTTGGGAAATGAAATGTAAGTGATTTGAGTTGAAATTTCTTGAATCCATATTTTTTTTTAAAATTGTTCAATACAATTATAGTTGAAAAAAGAAAAAATCAATTTTTTTTGGATTTTTAAAAAAATCATTTATCTTTGCGGTAAACCCATAAAAAAATGAACCCAATATTTGAAGATCAAGAAAAATTTGATGAATTATTAAGTAGACTTCCATTTGCGATAGAAGAATGTGAAAATTTAGTTAGAGCCGATAATAAAACTAATCCATTTGTTGGAACTTTAAGAGAATGGGTGTTTGGTGGCTTAATAAAGGAGATATATGGTGAAGATGTTATTGAATTTTTTGGTATGGCAAAAGGAGTAGATTTCAACATCTACGGAGAACCTATTTCATTTAAAACCAATAGAAACTATGACATTAATTTGTCATGGAATGCGGCAGATATAAGTGCCGAAAAGTTTAAAAAAGAATTTGTACCTGTATATCCTTTATTATTTTTAAAGGTAAATATAAATCGAACAAAAAAACACATAAAAGAAAAATCATTATTTTGGATGCCTATTGATGTCCAAATAGAAGTTTTACAAAAAAATAAAGAAGCTTTACGGAATTCAGGTAGAGGTGTTAAATTAGCAACTTATGTTGTAAAAGAACTGTGTTTTCATCCAAAAACGTTGAGTTGGGATATAGATTGGCACCCAATGAAAATAGATTCAAATGGATTCATAAAATTAATGGATTCTATAGTTTCTGACTCTAAAAAAAATATGGATCAATATCAAAAAACTCAAATATTCCATAAAGAAAACCCTATTATTAAATCATCAAATATTCTTTCAATCAATGATATTTATTGATATGATTGATAAAAAACTTAGTTACATTTCGGATACTGACAGAAACAGAATTTTAGAAATGCACATAGTCTCAACCAAAAATTTGTATTTAAATGAACAGCCGTTTAATTCTGCTGGAGAACCTTTAATGACTTATAACCAATATAGAGATTATAGTGAACCCTCAGAACCTGATACAGACGATTATCAGGACGATCCTCCTATAGATGTACGTTCGGAGTTAATGAAAGAATTAACCAAAAATGGTATTATACTATCACATATGTCAGATAGAAGTTGGGAAGTAGATACTTGGGTGGATGAATTTTATTTTTTAATTGAATTTTTAGGGAGCGATCAAATAGAGATATTCAAAAACCATAATGGTATTCTTGAACATAAACTTTTCGAAGAAAACGAATTCGATGATGCGGTGGCTTATATTTTGCGACACAAACCTTTTTTTATTAGACCTAGTTTAGATCAAACCAAGAAAAATAAAAATGAATCCTTGAGTACGAGTTCAAAAAATTATCTGAACATTATTCTTAAAGAGTACTACGATAGGAATAAATTGTATTTACGTGAACCATTAATTGATAAATTGTTACGTAAAGATAAACGTGGTAAATTCATTGCTCCACGTGAAATTAGATCCTATGTCAATAATCTTCCTGAGATCCCTTGTACCGATTTTGATGGTAATCAAACAGTTTGTACTAAAATTCCCGAAGTTCTGTATATTTATATTACAGGACGTTATTAAAAATAAAAAAAATGAAAACTAATTTCAGGAAAATTGAACATATCAAAAAATCCAATCAAATTTTGGAGAGACGAGTTGTAAAAGAGCAACCAGAAATACAAAATAATTCATTATCTTATCGAATCACACTAGAAATACCATCAAGGATCAGAAAACATATGGCATCGTTGGGTATACCCGAAAAAAATTATCAGAAGATATTCCAAAATTATCTCGAGGATATGATGGGTCTACCCTATAATATGGAACTTGATTATTTCAAAGAGTATACAAATAATGATGATAATATAACAGACTACAAAGAGTATACCGATTTCGAAGAACTGTAATCATATTTGATTTGTATCAGTAATTTTGTTTGAAAAACAACTTGAAATTCTCATTGTAAGCACCATTTGAACACTTTCCGCAAGAAGAATTCTTTCGAACAACACGGGTTCTGTTGAACTCGGTATTACAACCTTTACAAACCGCGGTGTATTTAAGTTTTGGTTGAACCACCTCAGTCGCACTATAGCAACGATTTCCGGAACAACCAATCTCGATAGCTTTCCTTCGCCAAACATGGTTGTGATGTTGTCCAGGACAAAGAGCATGGGCTATTTCGTGTAAAATAGTGTCAACAACCTTTTCTTTTGAATTCAACTTACATAGATGTCGTGAGAGTGTAATTACTTTGTCCGTATAATTACAACATCCAAATCTGACTTTTGCATTATCAAATTTGAAACACCAACCTTTATCCAACAACCCATATTTATCCATCAATTCGATTGCCGTCAGATTAGCTTGTCGTATGTCCATAGTTTATTTTTTTTGTACGACAAATATACGACAAGATATTTAATATGCACCCGTCAAAACTAAATATTTCGAATATTTACTGATATGATCTTCCAAATTAATGAAAATACAATTAAAAGATTAATTCACGAGAGTGACTTAGAAAGTTTTATCAAAAGTAACTCGAAAAAAGAATTGATTGATTTGATTGGTAAACCGTTAAACCTTGTGATGATGATCGAAATAAAAAAATTCGATCCCAAAACTAGATTAATCAATAAAAAATACAAAAAAAAGAAATTAGAAGGTCAAATAGAAGATATTTTATCCTAGGATCTTTATTCAGATCCAACAATTGTGTATAAATCAGATGAGGGTGTTTATAATTTGAAATTTAATGATAAAAAAAACACCTTTGTTTTAGAAGATTATGATCTTAAAAACCATGTCCTACCTTATAAAAATACGGACTCTGAAAAATTGGATCAGTTCAAAAAACATTTTTACAATGAGGATATTATAAGTGGTAGGAGTGATGTCACCGAAAAATGGTCCGAGAAATACAAGAAATCAATTAATTGTAATAACCTAAAAGGGTTTTCACAGAGAGCACATTGTCAAGGTCGAAAAAAAAATTAAAAATATCCATAGTTAATTATTTATTTTTTCATATTATATTTAGTATATCTAAGTTTTTGTTATTTTTTTGATAAAATATGGAAAATAAAATTTTATTTTGTGTACTCCATGGTTCTTGTTATAGACAAAGAGCCCAGAATATTTTGAATACTTGGGGAAAGTCTATTGATATTATTTTTTATGCTGATTATGAAGATGAAAAAAATAAAGTCATTAAAGTTTCGGAGCGAACAGATTATTTTTCTAATGAAGAAAAACATGTAAATGTTTTTAAATTTTTGGTAAATAATAATTATAATTTTGAGTGGTATTTTTTTTGTGATGATGATACATTTGTTAATGTAAAAAACTTGTACAAATTTTTAGAAAATTGTGACCAAAATAGTTTACATGGAGAAATTTTAATGGGTACATACCCAATTGATAAAACTTTAAATTATTGTTCTGGGGGTGCTGGATATCTTATACACAAAAATATTTTTACACCCATAGCAGAGAATATACATAAACACAGATCTCATTCACATTCAGATGTAACTTTAGGATTGGTTTGTCGAGAGTTAAATATTGCAGCACAAGATTCTAGTAATCTTTTTCATTCACAAACACCCGAACATTACCAATTAGACGACTCAGCTATTGTGGACAGTATAACTTTTCATTACGTAAGATCTATTGAAAAAATAAAAAGATTTTTGTATTATTTAAATATATGAAATATATCTACCATCATCTTGGATTAGGAGATCATATAATTTGTAATGGATTAGTTAGACACTTCAAAGAACTATATGGTGAACTTTCTGTTTTCTGTAAAAATCACAATGTTGAAAATGTCAAATATATGTTTAGAGATGAACCCAAGATCAAAATAATTGAAATTGTTGATGATTTCCAAGTAGATACTTTTATTTATCAAAACCAAATTCAAAATGATTTAATAAAAGTTGGTTTTTTTAACGACGGATCTGAAAAAACTTTTGATAAGTTTTTTTATAAAATGGTCAATATTCCGTTCGAATTCAGATATTCCAAATTTTATTATGAAAGAAACACAACTATCGAGGAAGAAGTCTTTCAAAAATATAATTCAGATAATTCAGAATATATTTTTGTTCACGGACAAATTGATTTTTCCAAAGTTAGAAATGATTTGAAAATCATAACAAATCCCATAGAGTATCGTATTTTCGACTTATTAAAATTAATTGAAAATGCCACCGAGGTTCATTTAATGGAATCTAGTATAAAATGTTTAGTTAATTCATATATTTTTAATAAACCAAAATTTTTTTATCATCAATATGTGAGAAAATATGATGATTTTCATTTTTCATTGGGATTAAATTCTTTTACAACTATTTTTTGATACAAAAACTTTATTTTTAATGGTTATTAGATTATTTTTTATTTAAAAAAAATTATGTTAGGTGAAAGTATTGAGACAATAATTCAAAAAAAAGTATCGGAAATTTTAACTAAAAATAAAAATGTAGAACTTCCAGATGAAGTTATAGTTACTGATAGTCTAGGAGAAGTTATTGAAAAACTATGTATATTACATTGTAGAATGTGGTACTTAGAGGACGCAATTGCATCGGCAACTTCAGATAGTGAAATAGCGGCATTGAAAAGAAAAATAGACATATGTTTTAAAATTAAACGACCAAATTATGTACAAGCAATTAATAAAATGGTAGATCATAGTATTATAAAAGGTAAAACAATGGTTGAAGATTCTGTAAAATTTTATAAAGGATTTGGAATAAATGAATAAACATAAAGTAAAATGCTCATTAGCTGGAGGCCTCGGAAATTATTTATTTCAAATTGCTACGACATATGCTGTAGCGTACAGAGATGATAAAGAACCAATAGTTGATCTTTCTGATGTTACAATTGTCCATGAACCAATTGAAACTTATTTTACAAACATCTTTAGAAAAATTAATTTTGTAGACAATCAATCATTGATATTTGAAAATTTTTTTTGGGCGCCACCTATTGAATATGTAGAAATTCCTAAGTTCGATTTAAATACAAAACTTATCGGGTACTTTCAAAATGAAAAATTTTTCAAAAAAATAAAAACTGAAATTATAAATTTGTTCGAAGTAGATGAATCAACTAGTAATTTATTGAACAAAAAATATAATGATATCCTAGAAAAAGATACTTGTTCGATTCATATAAGAAGAGGTAATTATTTAGATAGGCAAAATTATCATCCCGTTCTTAGTTTAGATTATTATAAAAAAGCAATTAACATAATTGGGACTGAAAAACATTTTTTAATTTTTTCGAATGACATAAATTGGTGTAAAGAAAATTTAGAGTTCATTGAAAATAAAACATTTATAGAAAATAACAAAGATTTTGAAGATTTGTATTTAATGACTATGTGTAACCATAATATAATTGCAAATTCTAGTTTTAGTTGGTGGGGCGCTTGGTTAAATAAAACTATTAATAAAACAGTAATACATCCTGCGATTTGGTTTGGACCTAGTTTTTCGTATTATGATACCTCTGGTATTTCATGTGAAAATTGGATAAAAATATAATTTAAGACTAAAAAAGAATAAAATGTACAAAGATAGAAAAATATTAATAACAGGTTCTGATGGGTTAGTTGGATCTGCATTGAAGAGTATTTTGACTAATGGTTCACATGTTTTTCATACAAAAAAAGATGTAGATCTTTTAGACACTGAAAAAACAAAAGATTATTTTAACTATCACATAAAACACAATGGAATTAATACAATCATACATTGTGCGGCAAAAGTTGGTGGAATTCAAGCCAATATGTCAAATAACAAAGGCTTTTTTATAGAAAATTTTGTAATGAACAATAATGTTATGACCTGTGCATTTCAAAATGAAATACCTGAGTTTGTAAACCTTCTTTCAACATGTATATTTCCAGATGAAAATATATCGTTACCGCTTACAATTGATCAAATAAATAATGGTCCGCCACATAAATCGAACCATGGATATGCATATGCTAAAAGAATTTCAGGCATACAAATTGAAACTATTAATAACGTACTCAAATCTAATTGGATTTCTATCGTACCTACTAACATCTACGGAAAACATGATAATTTTAATTTAGATTATGGTCATATAGTTCCAGCAATGATACATAGATCATATTTGTGTAAACAAAATTCACAACCACTGACTATTTGGGGAGACGGAAGTCCATTGAGACAATTAATATATTCAGATGATTTGGCAAAATTAATATTATGGACTTTAGATAAATGGAAAATTGACACACCTTTTATGGCTGTAAACCCAAAAGAACATACAATTCAAGAAATTAGTGAAATCATATGTAAAAAAATTGGTATATCGTCAGAAAATTTAATTTATGATCAAACTAAACCTAAAGGTCAATTTAAAAAAACAGCAACTACGGACGCTCCACTTGATTTCCAATTTACAAGTTTAGAAATTGGAATAGAAGAAACAGTAAATTGGTTTATAGATAACTATCCAAATTTAAGAAAATGAAAAATATAACTTTGGTTAAAGACACTATTGATAAAAATGATATTAAACATGTAATATCTTGGTTAAAGACAAATCCTAGATTAACTAAGGGCGATTTAACTATACAATTTGAAAAAGAGTGGTCAAAATGGTTAGGTGTAAAATTTTCTGTTTTTGTAAACTCAGGATCTTCAGCAAATTTGGCAGCGGTGTATGCTTTAATTTTGTCTGGTAAGTTAAAAAATAATAAAATTGTTGTTCCAGCAGTATCTTGGGTTACAACTGTAACACCAGCCATTCAACTAGGTTTGGAACCCATAATGTGTGATTGTGATAAAAATAATTTAGGGTTAGATATAAATTCTTTAAAAAATATAATAGAGACTGAAAATCCTGCGGCAATTATATTAGTACATGTTTTAGGTATACCAAACAAAATAGACGAAATTTTAGATTTATGTAAAAAAAATAATATAATGCTTATTGAGGACACTTGTGAATCTTTGGGTTCTAAATTTCAAAATAAGACTTTAGGTACTTTTGGTGATCTATCAACGTTTTCATTTTATTTTGGTCATCATATCTCAACCATCGAGGGTGGAATGATATCAACAGATAACGAAGATTTATATCACATACTTTTATCAATAAGGTCGCATGGTTGGGATCGAGATCTTCCAAAATTCAAACAAAATGAATTAAGGGAAAAATATAAAATAGATGAATTTACTTCTCTTTATACTTTTTATTATCCTGGATTCAATTTAAGATCTACTGACTTACAAGCATATATTGGAATAAACCAATTAAAAAAATTGGATAAAATTATTTACCAAAGAAATAAAAATTATGAGATATATCATAATGAAATAAAAAATAATTTTTGGAAAATATTACCACCTGATAATTCATTTGTTTCTAATTTTTCATATCCGATTATCACTGATAAAAAATTTGAATTAGTAAGTGAATTGAAAAAAAATAATATTGAATGTCGTCCATTGATTTGTGGATCAATATCTAAACATCCATTTTGGTATGAGAAATATGGAATAAAAAAATACCCTAATTCTGAGTTGGTTCATAATTTAGGTATTTATGTTCCAAATAATCACCAAATGACAATTAAAGAAATAAAAAAGGTTATTAAAGTAATAAATAATTCATTATGAAAAAAACAATAATTACAGGAATAAATGGTCAAGATGGTTCATATCTTGCAGAATTTCTGTTAGAAAAAGGATACGAAGTCCATGGTACATTAAAACGTAACTCAGTTTCAGAAAATCAAACATATCGTATAGAAAAAATTCATGATAAAATAAACCTATCATATGCAGATATGACTGATTTATCCTCATTAATTAAGGTTATACAAAAAGTAAGACCAGATGAAATTTATAATTTGGCGGCTCAATCACATGTTAGAATATCTTTTGATCAACCAATTTATACCGCAAATGCAACTGCCATAGGTACTTTAAATTTGCTAGAAGCCGTGAAACTAATAGACCCAACCATTAAAATTTATCAAGCATCGTCTTCTGAAATGTTTGGTAACAATATAGATACCGATGGGTTTCAAAGAGAATCAACCCCTATGAACCCTGTTTCACCATATGGTTGTTCTAAAGTTTTTAGTTACAATATTTGTAGAAATTATAGACATTCATATAATATGTTTATCTCAAACGGTATTTTATTTAATCATGAATCACCAAGAAGAGGAACAAATTTTGTTACAAATAAAGTAGCGAAAGAAGCGGTTAAAATAAAACTTGGACTTTCAAATCAATTAGTTTTAGGTAACTTAGAGGCGTCTAGAGATTGGGGACACGCTAAGGATTATGTCGAGGCGATGTGGATGATCTTACAATTAGATCAAGCTGATGATTATGTCTGTGCCACAGGAATTTCAAAAACAGTTAAAGATCTTTGTGAATTTGTTTTTAACTATTTAGATTTGAATTATCTAGATTATGTAAAAACACACGAAAAATTTTTGAGGCCTGAAGAACTTTCACATTTGAAAGGTGATAGTTCCAAATTAAGACAACATACAGGTTGGAAACCCAAATATAATTTCGAATCAATGATAATTGAAATGGTCAATCATTGGATTAATCACTATCAGAGTTCAAAACTCTAATAGGTTTAGGATTATTTTGAGAACCTTGGTATAAAACGGCAACAACTCCACAACTATCTAAGTTAATAACGGGATTTCGTATATTTGGTACTTTAAAAGGTCTTGTCCAAGTAAAAGATAAATTGTGTACGTCTCCAGCCTTGACAGTACTGTCTTCAATGATTGTACCTAAAAGAGGGTTACTATAAGTATATGTCGTATTAGCTGATGTTAAACCAGTATACGATGCCGTACCACGATATATTTGAGTGTATGTTCCCCAAACAGTATCATAGGTAACGGCTCCTGTTGGTCGATCAATATTTGTTCTTCTACTATGAAAATAAGTTCCAGACTCATAAACATATACCGCTACAGAATATAAATTAGGATTTAAATCTTTAAAAAATTGAACTTTAACACCTATATTCATTATTGAATCATTTAACTTTCTTTTTTCAATCTGAATACCACCTTCAATTTTCGATTTGTTTACATTTTCTACACTGTCTAGGGTTGGTGCCCAAAAAAAAGGGTTTGACACATTATAATAACTTATAGGAAATCCTGGTGTGGCAAAATTATTTGTAAACCAAATCGCCTCAGGTGCTCTCCAAACACCATCTACTACTATTTTTAAATAATCAAATTTATTTGGATTTTTATTTTTCAATTCATGAACAACCCCGAAAGGAAGACTACCGTACGGTGTACAAGATAGATATATTGAGGTAAATCCTAGAAGAAATGAGTTTTGTTGTCTTGGTATAACTAAGAGTGAGTCTGGTAAATAATAATCATTCGTCGAAGTCGAATTCGAATTAGGTCGAATTTCATTATTTGCTGGTAATTGTATCCAATCTTTTTTACAAGATCCTAGAAACAAAATAAATAAAAGTAAATAAATTTTTTTCATATTTGTGTTTATGTTTATATTTTTTATAATATAAACAGTTATTAAGAATAATCAATTTTTTTTTCTACTTATAAAATATTTATCAAAAAAAAATGATGAAAAAAATAATTAAATTATGCGAATCTGATTTACTGAAAATAATTAATAAAGTATTATCAGAACAAGGTTTGGGAAGACCAATACCTTCCAATTTCGGTCAAGATATATCACGAGTACAAGATAACATTACCACCATTCAAACAAAACTTAAGAGTTTAGGATATAATTTGGGCACTTCAGGACCAAATAGAGATGGAATTGATGGAGTTTATGGAAAAATGACTCGGAATGCAATAGTTGACTTTCAAAGAAAAAATAGTTTAACACCAGATGGGATTGTAGGTACAAATACCGCTAGAAAATTAGGCGTAAGTCCATTAAGTAATGATCAAATAAAAATGTTACAAAAAGGACAAACTATCAAGACAAGTACAGGAACATCCAAAACACCGACTACCACATACGATAAAGAACAATGTAATAGTCCTGAATCTATCCTGACACCTACTTTCTTAAATAGAATTTCGTATATGATACCTGCACATTTAAGAATGTTTTTATTTTTTTTAGCAGGAAGAACTGGTGCCGCCACTAACAAAGATTTTACCAAAGAAGAAATTAATTATATTACAAAAAAAGTTAATAATTTTTGTTTAAATAAGATCAACTGTAAAGGTAATATAGATTTTTATAAAGATAATGTTTCCTTTGAAAAAATGAAAAAAGGAGACGAGACTCACTTTTCAGTTGACATACCAAAACAAATTGCTTATAGTCTTGGAAATGCACAAGTAATGGAATCTAATGGTTTTTATGTCTTGACGGATATGTATGATTTTAATAATTTTAAAAATAATCCAAAAGCTTACGATTTTAAAAATATACCTTCGACAGTTTTAGTCGCACTCAAAAAAATATGTAATTTTAACTTAGTCCAGGGAGTAGAAGAGTTGGCATCATTCAAACAAGCGTCAGGTTATGATGGATTTCCTGTAACTCTTAAAATTAAAAAAAATTAAATTTCAAACTCTGAATATACCCAAAAAGGTTTACAATTAAAGACGTGAACAATATTATCATATATTTTCAATTCAAAGATTCCAAAATTTAAATAGGTAAAAACACGACCAGAATGGTCGAATTTTATGTATTGTTTGATTATAACTTTATTCTTTTTTTTGGTCATATGAAAACCATTGATAGCGTAAGATAATCTCCAATCATCACTTTGATTAAATTTAATAATTCTAGTTTCATTAATTCGCATTTTTTCCAAATTACTAACAATTACTGGAGATTTTGAAAGATAATTAGAATTTAAAATCAATTTTTCACCTTGACCAAAACAATAGTGTTGTAAAATTTTAGAAGCTTCTGGAAAAATCGGGGTTGACCCGATCATAATCGAAATCAAAAAGACTTTAGTGAAAAAACTGATTATCATTCTTCATTATTTTATTTTACAAATATAATTACATTTTTCGTATGAACAACTTTTACGCCTAATTTATATTTATCAATAATGAAAAAAATAATCAAGTTAACTGAATCTGAATTGGTTGATATAATCAACAAGGTTTTGAATGAACAAAACTTATTTAAAAAAATAAAAAGGACTTTGGGTATTGAAAAACCAAAAATTGCTGTTCATCCTCAAATGAACCCTGAATTCAAAAAACAAATTGATTTTTCAGAGATTAGTACCGATAGTTCTACCAACAGAATTTGTAAACCAAACGATGAAAATTGTGCACAATTCATTAATGATATTTCCGACGATTTGAATTATATTGGTAAAGCTTGGACAACCTATAAACAAGGTCCTGGTAAGATAGTCTATTCCGCATTCAACAACATTCCCCCTGAAAAAATTAAATACGCTCAACAAATGTGGAATACTATAAATCAAAAAGGAGGTGGTGTTCAAAATGGTCCTTATAAAGACAAAGTTGCACAATTTGTAAATGGTATTGTACCATCTAGACCAAATATTCCTCTACAAAATGGAGATTTAGTTGGTATATTTTATCCACCATCTTCACATCATGAGGAGGCATTTTACGAAGGTTTTTTGAGTGATAAAAATAGGAATCAAAATAATTTGTGGGCGATGAACACGCATGTTGGTAGAGTAATGGTCATTGTGGACAATGTACCAATTGTGTTACATAATGTTGGAGGTAATGTTCAAGCAACACCAGCTCATTTATTAAGAATTGCTTGGGTTAAAAGAAAAAATTAATATGAAAAAAATACTCAATGAAAGATTAGGTGTACCGGATGGATTATACCAAGCGTCCGTTAAAGTATACGAAGGGTTTATAAGACATTTGGAGGATGAACTCAACGAATCACAAACTGATTATACTTTAAACTTTAAATTGAACCCACCAGCACAGATTGGTGACATGAATTTAGATAATATAAATTTTGATGTAGAATTATTTGTAACAGATAAAGTTGATTCACCAAAAATTTTAGAATGGTCTCAAAAAGGTAAAATTAGAACTAAAATCGAAGATAAAAAACTAAAAATTAACAATAAGTTAGAAGTAGGATCAGTCAATTTAGGAGTAGAGATAGCGGTTCCTGAAAATTGGGACGTGACAGACCTCAAAATATTTTTATCCGAAAATTATAAATCGTCAATTTCATCAATAGCTCATGAATTAAAACATTTATATGATGACTATAAGTCAAAAGGAATTAATTCTAGAAAATTAATATCCTATCACGCGGCTAAAAAAATGATGGGATCGATAAAACCTCTTCAGAGGTTGGCGTTTAATCTGTATTATGCCTCAAATATTGAATCATTGGTGAGACCTTCTGAAATCGCCACACAAATGATTTTACAAGACATTGATAAGAGCAAATTTTTGGATTTCCTTTTATCCA